>Ga0209212_1001285_pt1 | contig 42161 bp, 41 predicted proteins | sample RifGroC2_FD_183996 | JGI IMG/M metagenome (GOLD analysis project Ga0209212, IMG submission 183996) | Groundwater microbial communities from Rifle, Colorado, USA - Groundwater C2 (SPAdes) (version 2) | ecosystem: Environmental > Aquatic > Deep subsurface > Groundwater | place: Rifle, Colorado... | reverse complement strand
TTTCCCAAGCCATTATTGGCAGATTTTTGCGCGAAGAGATCGGCTACCAAGGGGTGGTCTTTGGAGACGACCTGGAGATGAATGCGATCAGCAAAAACTTCTCGCTGGCAGAGGCGGTTTCACGCAGCGTCCGTGCCGGAGTTGATGTGCTGCTGTTTTGCCATGAGATAGAGGCGGCAATGCAGGCCTTCGAGCATCTTTGCCGTGAGACCGAGACTGAAGAGCGGCTCAGGGAGAGAGTGGAGAGCAGCTATCAGAGGATCAAAAGGCTTAAAGAGCGCTATCTCAGATCCTTCCGCGGCGTGGGCGAAGATCTACTAACAGAACATATAGGGATAACTAGCCATCAGAAAATAGTGGAGGAGATTATCAAGGCAAGAGAGCATTAAGGGGAAGACATAACCGCACGTATCGGGTACTCTCCCCTCACGGCACGAAGATTTCTCCAGTCGGGGGAAATCGAAAACCTTGGTAATAATACGATTCGAGAATGTTTACTTCTGCGTCCCATCAGAAATGCAGTATTCCTACCTGGCGGAGGAATCGCCCAAGAAAAGCACAGACTGCGCAACCCACCGGAAACCACCAGAGCAAGTGCCACGGACTCCGTTCGATTATCGGCACAAGACCGACACCAAGGGCTTGCCACATCCATATCCACCCAGCAGGAGTAAAAAGGCCCCACACCCGGTTTGGGTTCCAAAGTCTTGACCAGTGGTAAATTCCGTAAAAGGATAGCAACGCGTTGAAAACCCAGAAAATCAAACCAAGATATTCCATAGATTCTCACGCTCGACGATTAGCTTGAATTTTTACTTTGGATGCGTAAGAGCCCAGTTGTGAAACACAGCCCAATAAACAAACGAGACCACCGCTAGAATCAGCGACCCGACACCCTTGAAATACCATCCAGAAACCAGGGCCATTATCCCAAGACCGGCAAACAAGTAGACCAACCCGTGAAAACTCTTGACGATCGCATTAAACAATGGCCGATCATCATAAGCCTCATTAAAGTGTTCCTGATCGTGTGACCCAAAGCGTTCGGGTTTGTACATGGGAGACCTAATGCCTGTTATACGCTCCGGACCTTAGATCGGAGCTCTCGCAGCGTATTGTGGTCGCGGAAAGCATAGGCGACAGCCATATGTGTAAAATCTACGTAGATTGGAATTATAGATGTCAAAATCATGGACTCGGCTAAACTTGCCTCGCTCCCAGTAATATAGCGAGCAATGTCGGAAGCAAGCCTGAAGAGCTGCGTTCCTCTGTCCTGTTGCACCTCAATATAGCGCTCCAGATATCGCATGGTTTCCCGGATATTGGTCCCGCAAACCTGAGCATAGAGGATATCGGCAAAGTCCTTGCCGTCGGGGCGGGGAATGTAAGAGTGCTGTGCGAGGAAACCGGATGTCAACAATAGTTGGTACGCCTTGATTGCAGAGTCGGCCTCGCCACCGAGTGTCCTACAGACAATTTTGATTTGCAGTGGCTTGTCGCCCTTCGTGGCGTCTTCCAGGAACGACACACCAGTTTCGAACCATCGTTTGCGTACCACTTCAAGTCCCCCGGCGATATCGGCAGAGATAGCCGGCCATTTGTCCATAGTTGGTTTAAAGCCAAAGAGTTTGCTTAGAATACCCATAACTTCGCCTATTCAGCCTTCCCTTTCGAGCCGGCCTCAAAACATGTGGAAGGTAGCTGAACTTCACCCGCCTGAAACCCCGATCAGCTATTTTTCCATTCGCCCACTTGTTTGAGCAGCTGCAATAGCAACCAGTCTCTCTGAGAGACAACGATCTTATCTGGCTTGACAAGTTCGAAAAGCTCTTTTTCCACCGATTCCAGTCGCTTCTTTAACTCTCGAGCCTCTTCGAGCGTGAGAGGCTTTTCTTGGACCACCTTGACATCCTGCTCGCGCCTCTTGACCACTTCATCTGAGGGAGCAGATTCCATTGGCAGGTAGTAGGTGACCCGACAGAGCGTTAATGCGCAGGATATCTCTACTTGTCCGTATGGTACCACCGCCCACGACGAGATATCATACAGCCCCTGCGTTGGCAGATTACCGATAAGGTCCCAAAGTGTTCCTAGCGGATAGGTTGCGAGTTCTTGCGCGAGGAAAGTGCTTTTCCCGTTGTTTCTAATAAAAAGCCCGGTGCTCCGATCAATTCTGTCTGGCTGTGCATAAAGAAACACCTTGCCGAACAGTGCCACGGGAGCCCTAGCATCCAAAATTGATTCTTGAAGTGCCTTTACTCTCGATTCATCAAGGGGCAGCTGATTTGTGGCAAGAAACTGGAACATCACTCGCTTCAGAAAGAGAAGTCGGTCTATTTTCGCGGTAAAGGAAACCGCGGCCGGATTTCCGGATGCCGCTACTGAAGGGCACTGTTGTAGAAACTGCTGAATGAGGTCGACATAAGCCTTGTCGTATTGAGCCGTGTTACTCAGAGTATTGCACGCCCTGCAGGTCGCGAATACTTTCGCTCCATTTCCGTGTTTCGTGATCTCCTGAAATCTTTGAAGCGTTTCGACCCACTTGACAACTTTGACAGGTCCACGATTTTCGGCCCCTTTCGGAGGAATGTGCTCTTCAGACAATTTGCCTAATTTACCGCAAATTCTGCATTGGCCGTAGGGCTTAACCTTCATCCCCGATCGCTAAATAGCTTCATCCCAACTTAAACCGACTAACCCGAAAAAAAGGGGCATGGCGGTTGGCAGTCCTCGGGCGGTCTGTTTCTACCGTCCCAAATATGATGCCAAGCATGTCCATTCGAACATCGATGGTGGCTAATAGGTTTCCCTTCTTCCCCCCCCCACTGACTACGAGGAAGCCTTCTGTGCTGTTCACCTTCTTCTGTACGACATTTAGGGCAAAGCATAAGTTCCCCCTATAATCTCCCGCCTAAGTCCCACACACAATAACGGCACGATTCACCCGCAGTATTGAGCAAAAGTCCAAGATCTTTTTCTTTTCGAAGCACGTTTTAATTGTAAGGCGTTTCAGGTGACGGGGCAAGGAAAAAATTAAAGATTTTCGTTTACGCCGGCACATATACGGACAAATTGGAGCTTTGGGAATCTAGCAAAGCCTATCGGGGCCTAAGGAAACTGGGGTTCGGATTGAATACCTGAAATTGAGGAAACTTGGCGAAAGCTACCACAGCAAGGGTTGCTGGAACTTCGCACGGATGCCCCACCACACAATCCTTGTCGGCAACAAACGCACCACCAACATTATTTATTACCACACAGTTGCGACCAGACGAGACTTGGCGATCCGACCATCCTGGGTAATGAGCGGACACCGAAGACGGTTCGCAGTCCCTCCTATGAGACGGTCGAACGGGTCGACAAGACCTGGTAGAGAGCGGGCCTCCTCAATATCTTCCCAGGTCAGGGGTTCAACCAGAAACGATCCCGACTCTTCCACGCGCGCCTTCCACTCAGCGAATGACCGATTTGAGCGGACTTTGCCGCTTTCTAACAACAGCGCGAGTTCAAAAAAGCATACCGTAGGAATATAGATAGTTGCCCGCTTGCTCTCGGCCTGCGTGAATGCCCTAAGCGCTTTCCGCCCAAGCTTTTTGGCTTGTCCGATGGCATAAAAGACAAAGGGGTGGGTGTCTGTGACGTAAATCATTCGCGTGCCAACTCACGCGCCAGCTCAGCAGATGATCGGTGAATGGACTCATTCCAGATGGCGCGAATCTTGCGCATTTCCTCGATGAGTTCCTCCGGAGAAGAGCACAGCTCCAGCGACCCCTCCAATCTGAAGCGCGTGGCTTTCCGGCCGCTGCGTTCAAAGGCCCGCGCTTTCTTTGATAGCTCCTGATATTCCTGTGTGCCAATGAGAGTTGCACGTTCTCTGCCATGCTGAGTAATCATGACCCTGGAGCCACCTCGGCTTACTCCAGCAATCAAGCGGCTAAACCGCCTTCTGGCTTCACTGACACTGAGTCTCTTCTCGGTCACTAGTCCCCCTTAGTATTTTGTACAAATATTATGTACCACTTGCTTAATGACGTGTCAAGATAGCAGCCATCTATCATAAGTAGTCCCGGACTACGGTTGGTAACGCTTGCGATCCCGGTATAAAACCCCACGGGCATGAATAGCCTTGGCCCGAGCCGCCTTATGGTAGCTTGTAGGCGCTGTACTCGATCAGCTTCGCGATATTGTGCTCCAACTCCCCTTCCCACTTTTCCAGGAGAATATCTGCCGGACACTTTCCCTGAAACAGCAGATCCTTGAGCGGCTTTAGATAGATGGTCTCATCATCGCCGTTCTCGTCCGGCGCCCCTTGCCGCTTTAATCCTTCCCAGGCGATTTGCAAGAGTTCCTTGGCAAGATCGAGAAGGGAAAAACGGCGGATGCGCGCCGCCAGCGCATAACGATGGGAGTCATGGTAGAGCGCCATTCTTTCATCCCAGGACCAACCTTTTACCAGGTCCCACGCCGCCTGAAGGCAATCGGGGTCATAATAGACCCCCTTAATCAGCGCGGGCAACGCCGGCATCAGCTCCGGCGCTTGACTGTCTGCAGAGCGGAACTCCATGTACCGCTTGATCCTCACCTCAGGAAATAGCGTCGTCAGGTGGAGATCCCAGTCCTCTATTGTTGCGGAGTGTCCTTTGTGGCCGTGTGCGAGAAAGTGGCGGAATGGAATTCCACTAAAGTCGAGATAATCCCCGTCGCGGATAATCAAATACATCGGCACATCCAGGGCATACTCCACATAATGGGCAAAAGAGACATCGGGGGAGAAGGCGAAAGCCAGCAGGCCACAACGATCCTTGTCCGTCTCCGTCCAGATATGCCCCCGAAAGCTCTTGTAGCCGTTGAGACGCCCATCACAGATGGGAGAGTTGGCAAAAATGGCCGTGATGAGAGGAGCAAGCCCCATGCCCGTGCGAAACTTTGCCATCGCGTCTTTCTCATCGCTGTAGTCGATGTTGGCTTGAACGGTGGCGGTCTGTTTCATCATTCGGTGACCCAGCGTCCCAACTTTCTCCATGTAGGGTCCCATGATCCGGTAGCGTTTCTTCGGCACCCATTCGATTTCCCCGAGAGGGCTGACCGGCTGAATCCCCAACCCCAGGAAGACCACCCCCATCCTCCCCGCCACCTCCAGCAGCTCACGGATATGCCGGGCGAACTCCGCCTGGCTGCAGTGAATGCTCTCGCAGGGTTCGCCGGCGAGCTCGATCTGCCCGCCGGGCTCTAAATGGATTTGCGCCTTTTCCCGGATGAGAGCGATCACATGGCCTTCATCCTCTTGCGGCTCCCAGTTGTATTCCTCGATCAACGCCCTGAGGATCGCCTCCACTCCGCGCGGGCCTGAGTAGGGGATGGCCTTGCCGCTTCGGCGTTCTATTCCCACCTTTTCATACTCGGTACCCACGCGCCATTGCCGACGGGGCTTGCCCGAGCTGTGAAAAAATTCTTCCAGCTCTTCTTTATTACGAATGGGGGACATAGGCGCGGATGTTCTGTTGAAAGGGAGGCGTAATCACACCTTTCTCCGTGATAATAGCCGACACCAGGTCGTGGCAAGTAATATCAAAAGCAGGGTTCAGGATGCGCACTCCCCTCGGGGTGACCGGGCGGCCGAAGATGTGGGATACCTCCCGAGGATTTCTCTGCTCGATCGGGATTTCTCCCCCCGAAGGACAATTGAGATCAATGGAAGAGGTGGGACCAGCCACATAAAACGGGATGTTGTGGCGCCGCGCCAGCACGGCGATGCCGTAGGTTCCGATCTTATTGGCTACGTCGCCGTTGGCGGCCACCCGGTCGCAACCTACGACCACCGCGTCGACCTTGCCGTGCTGCATGAAGTAACCGACCATGTTGTCGGTGAGAAGGGTTACCGGGATCCTGTCTTTCTTGAGCTCCCAGGCTGTAAGCCGCGCGCCCTGGAGAAAGGGGCGGGTCTCGCCGGCCAGCACCTCGACCTCTTTCCCCGCTTCCTTCATCGCCCGGATCACGCCAAGGGCTGTTCCGTATCCGGCAGTGGCCAGCGCCCCGGCGTTGCAGTGCGTCAGAATGCGACGTGCATTTCCAAGCAATTTGGCGCCGAATTTTCCCAGAAGGCGGTTCGCCGCAATATCCTCCTCGTGGATCTTCAGCGCTTCCTCCTTGAGGAGCCGCTTCACCGTCTCCACCCCCAAGTTCCTTTTCTCGATATAGACCCTGCGCATGCGCTCCAGGGCCCAAAAGAGGTTCACAGCGGTTGGCCGCGTCTTGGCAAGGGTCCGAAAGATGCGCTCGATCTCGCGGTCGAAATTCTTCCCCTTAACCCACAGGGCCCCTAAGGCCACCCCCATCGCCGCTGCCACCCCAATGGCCGGCGCCCCGCGGATCACCATATCCCGGATGGCCCGGGCTACCTGGGAGTAGTCGCGATAGGTACGATAGACCTCTCTTCCCGGCAAAAGTCGCTGATCAAGCATAACCACATGGTTATTATTCCATTGAATAGTTTTAACGGCCATCGATGAATTTCCTATTTTAGCGGAGGTTGAGTATATTAGGGAGAAGAAGGGAGCGTCAAGGGCCGTCCATGGATCTCACCACTATTTTAGGTTATCTCTCCGGCCTCTATTTCATTAAGCCGGATCTGGACTCCGCTACTCTCTTACGCACAACCGCTCTGGTTCACGCCATTGACGCGCTTCTGTGCAGCCTGATCGCCAGCCAACGCGGCCGTAACCAGCAGACCTGGACCGTCGCTGGTTTGCTGTTGGGGATTTGGGCCCTCGGCATCCTCTTTTTTCTTCCGCATAAAGAAAAGAGCGACAAAATCTCTTGACGGGTTTTTCCCTTTAATCGCCCAGGGCAATGACATAGGCCATGGCATAGCTCTCGGTATGAGTGATGGAAAGGGACCAATGCTTGATCCCAAGCTGCTGGGCAAAGGCAGAGGTCTTATTATGAAGATAGAGCTCGGGTTGCCCTCCCGGCGAGGGAAGGGCTTCGATCTCCTGCCAGCTGACTTTTGAACCCCACCCCCTCCCCAAGGCCTTCATCACTGCCTCTTTGACGGCAAAGCGGCCGGCATAACTCTCGTACTTGCCCTGCTGCTTCCCCTCGCAGTACTCGATCTCTTTTTTGGTATAGACGCGGGCCCGGAATCTCCGCCCAATGGCGCGGTCTTCCAACGCATGCCGGATCCGCGCCACTTCAATCATATCAAGGCCCACGTTCACGATCATGCCACGAGATTAACTTCGCTCCCGTGCGAGTGTCAATGGCAGCCCATTCCGGAGGCGCTATCTCGAAAGGCCGGCCCAACGACCTGTTTAGAGTTGACTGGCAGGATTGGTTGGCATAAGAATTATTTCCGGAGGAGGAATCGCCGCCGTGCTCAAGCGTCTCGCGTTGATCTTGATCCTTTCTTTTGTCTTCGGACTCTCGTCCATCGCCACAAAGGCCTGGGGCCAAAAAGGGGTTATCAAGATTGCCACCCAGTCCCCCCTTTCGGGAGAGCAGGCGGCTCTTGGCGAGCACATCAAGCTAGGGGCGCAACTTGCGGCTGAAGAGGCGGTTAAAACTTTCAAGGCGCTCGGCTTTAACCTGGTCTTCGTCCCTTACGATGATCAGGCAAAGCCCGAGGTCGGCGTGGCGAATGCGAGAAATATTGCAGCCGATCCTGATATCCTGCTCATCGTGGGTCATTTCAACTCAGGCGTGGCCCTCCCCTCCTCGGAGATTTATAAAGACACCATGTTGGCAATGATCTCGCCCGCCAATACCGCCACCGAGATCACCGATCGCGGTTATCCAAACGTCAACCGCGTTTGCGGCCGGGACGACGTCCAGGGACCGATCGGGGCCAGATTTGCCGCGCAGGATCTCAAAGTCAAATCCGTTTATATCGTGCATGACAAGACCCTCTACGGCCAGGGAGTGGCTGATGCCTTCCGGGACGAAGCCGCGAAGTTCGGCCTCAAAATTTTGGGTTACGACGGGACTGAGGAGCGTGCCAACTTCGGGCCGATGATCATCCCAATGAAAGCCAAAAACCCGGATCTGGTCTATTTCGGCGGGATCTATCATCAGGGAGGCCTGCTCCTGAAACAAATGCGGGAAAAAAGAGTGAACTCCATCTTTATGGGGCCGGACGGACTGGACTCTTCGGAGATGGTGAAAATCGCCGGGCAGCAGGTGGCCGGCGCCTACTATACGACCGTGGCCGGGCCCATGGATGCCTATCCGGAGTCAGCCGCGTTTGCGAAGAGATTCAAGCAGCGCTTCGGCAAAGAGGTCGAGTCCTTCGGAATGTATGGTTATGACGCGGCCATGGTTGGCCTGAAGGCGATCGAGCAGACAATCCAGTCCCTTGGAGGGAAAAAGCCGACGCGGCGCCAGGTGGCAACGGCCATTAGAAAGTTCAAAAACTATCGGGGGATAACCGGATCCATCGCCTTCGACGAAAAGGGAGACCCGGTCAAAGCCAAGTACTTCGTACTCAAATTCGAAAAGGCGCAATACCCTGGAAAAGTTGTCAAGGTTGTCGAGCAAGCGGCGCCGAAGGGGAAGCGGTCTTAACCCCCCTCCCTGTCACGGCCGCCAATGAGTCAACACAGAGGATTGAAGATCGAGGATCGAAGGTCGATCCTCCATCCTCTATCTTCGATCTTCAGCCTACTTTCGAGGCAGCCCCGATGAAAAGGAAACTCCGTGTGGCCATCCTTTGTGGCGGGAAATCGGCAGAACATGAGATCTCGCTCCAGTCAGCCAGGAACATCTTCGAAGCCATTGATCGGAAAAAATACCAGGTCCTCTTAATCGGCATCAGCAAGAAGGGTCAGTGGACTCTGATCGAAGCCTCCCGGAAAGGCTGGCCCAAGTCGATCCCGTCCATTAAGGCAGACAAAAGTCTCGTATTGGCTCCTGGGAGAAAGATGGGTCCCCTGGTAGGACTCTCAGGCCGGGAAGCCGTAGGCCGCGTGGACGCGGTCTTTCCGGTCCTTCACGGCCCCTTTGGCGAAGACGGGACAGTTCAAGGCCTGCTCAAGCTGGCCAACGTCCCGTTCGTCGGCGCCGGCGTCTTGGGCTCAGCCGTCGGCATGGATAAAGACTTGATGAAGCGCTTGCTGAGAGACGCCGGGATCCGGACCGCCAGGTTCCTCGTTTTCGATCGCTCTTCGTTCCAGGAAATAGAGTTCGAAAACTTGCAGCATCAATTGGGCGTGCCCTTCTTTGTTAAACCGGCCAATCTCGGCTCATCGGTGGGAATCCATAAAGTCAGCGACAAGAAGCAATTGGAGCGCGCCCTAAAAGATGCCTTCCAATACGACAGCAAAATTCTCGTGGAAGAGTATATTCAGGGCAGAGAGATCGAATGCTCCGTCTTGGGCAACGATCATCCCATTGCCTCTGTGCCCGGGGAAATTATCACCGGACACGAGTTTTACTCCTACGAGGCCAAGTATCTGGACGAAAAGGGAGCGGTCCTGGAGATACCCGCAGAACTCCCGGCCGGGGTCACGAAAGAGATTCAAGACATCGCTATCCAGAGCTTCAAGACGCTCGGCTGCGAAGGGATGGCCCGGGTGGACTTTTTTCTCCGAGATAATCGAGAGGTCATCGTGAACGAGATCAACACCATACCGGGCTTCACCAAGATCAGCATGTATCCCAAACTCTGGGAAGCCAGCGGCATCTCCTACACGGAACTGATCGACAGGCTGATCCAGCTCGCGCTGGAGAGATTTAAAAGAGAGCAAAAGTTGAAAACTTCACGTTAACTCCCTACCCGTTCGCCAAAAGACGGACAACCTCTCCGAACCATTGGAGAATCACGACAACGTGAAAATCATTAAAAACCGTAATACACTGGTCAGTATACTCACTGGTTCTCCGACTGAAAAACGCTAAGCTGCTCGTCTCTCCTTTGCACTTGCCAGGCCGGTAGCACACAGGTTAAACTTCCGCTATGAGTATGACCTTCGACAAGGTTTGTGCTCTGGTTCAGCGCGGAGAGGTAAGGGTATCGGACCACGGCTACGATGAGATGTCTGACGAAGACATCCTGGCCAGGGATGTCTTGGCTGGTGTTTTCGACGGCGTTGTAGTGGAAGACTATCCTATATATGCTAAGGGCCCCTGTGTTCTCGTACTGCAAAAGGACCTCAACCAGCGGCCTATCCACGTCGTTTGGGGAATTCCGAAGAATCTCTCGTCACCGGCAGTTGTTGTTACTGCCTACAGACCTGATCCCGATTTATGGTCTGAAGATTTCACGAGGAGAAAAACATGAGAAAAAAGCGGCATACAAAACTGGTCCATGAGGGACAGTACGCGGCCGAAGTTGAGGTTGAACTCATCGAAACAGATGAGGGTTGGTCGCCGTACTTGTCGCTGGAAGATGCATACAAATTGGACGATGTCCGTGCTGCGCTACGTCGCGGAGATCTGAAAAGTGCCATGCGTTTATCCCGCGTGTTCAGTCTGACCCCAGTGGCTGTGTGAGGTTTAGTCGGAGAACACACGGGTGGAGCCGCCGCAATAAACACCGTGCGGCTCACCCGCCCCGTTATGCCGCCTAGCTGGTGGGAATAGAAACTGATGTTGAGCCGTTATCGGAAAGCCATCTGCCACCTTCTTGAGCAACTTCAACTACTGCGGGAAGATCGCTATGACCGATGGCCACTTTGCTATAGCCTTCAAGAAGAATTGATTCGTCACGTACGCTACGTTGAAAAACAAATCAGAGCCCTCAAACGACAATCGTGCGACAATCTATCCGAAGAGTCGCGGGCAGACCTGTACCGTCGAATCCAGTCCTACCGCGAGATACTCTTCTTGCTTCGTTCCGTAGGAGACGGCATCGCGTTCATTTACATCGACCGCTGGAACATAAAAGCCCTCGCTTTCAACGGATCTCCCGGCTTCATCTCCGGAAAGGACGGGTTCGAGAATGAATGGGCATTCTTACAGCAGGTTCGTACGCTCGGCGTGCCGGCACTCCTCGCTGACTTGACGCACTGCCTAACTTACGGAGATCTTTACATCTTCAAGGAGAGTCGCAGTCCTATCATCGTAGAGGTGAAGGGAGACTCCAGAGGCGGTCGAGATCGACGCCAGATGCGTGGCCTTCGGCGTGTTGCGGACTACCTGAACACTGGAAGAATGGAAAACTACCGGAGCAGTGGCTCTGCGGTCGTCCGCATCGAACCGCATGCTCCTGCTCACTTCCACGAGGACACCTTTAACATTGCGGTGAGTAGAGCAATGAGCGCCGGTCGTGCCATCGTCGAAGTAGAGCCGGGTGTAACGTATATAGTTCAAAGGTTTCCCCACTTCGATCCTCGCGACGTTGAGACAGTTGGACAGCGTTATCATCGACCACTTGTCTACCTTCTGAATGACACCAAGTTCCTTTCAGAGGCGTACTACCCTTTCGTACTCTCTTGGCGAGACAGCAAGGCCTTGTTCGAGTTCTACACAGGGGGTCTCGTGGCTGCGATAGTAATCGACCTTGACTCGGTCATAGCTTGCTTTGCCCGCAAGGGTTGAACTGCTGAGGTCCTTGATGATCCGATCGTGCTGCTCAAAGTAAAAGCCGGCGGTGAAGTCAACGACGAGGAAGGGATGATGGTGTCTTGGTACCTCGTCTCCCGAGTTGCATTCGAATTCCTAAGTCTTGAGTGGTTGATCGAGGAGATCGCGCGTCCCGAAGTCATGCCGTCAAACTTGCTCGACGGTGACGTTGCATAGCCGTAAGAGAAGATGCATAACCCGTCGGCTGCAGCGGACGGAAAAGATTGGCCGCTCAGCCGCAAAATGTTAGCGCCCGTTATTGAGCGCGATAATCGACAATGGCAAACAGCGAAACGAAAAACGGCAGAAAGGCAAAATGGACATGATGCTGATTAGATTGGATTCCAAAGGCGTACAGGAGGCCATCCCGCCCGCTCAATATGTCGAGAGCCTGGTCGAGTCTGCTGTTGAAAAGGCCCCCGCAGCCTTTCTCGGCATGGACGTCTTGTTAATCGGGCGTCAAGTCCGAACAGATCGGGGGGTCGTGGATTTATTGGGCTTGGACCGGGATGGCAATACGGTCATTATTGAGCTGAAGAGATACGACTCTCCAAGAGAGATCGTCAGCCAAGCCATCAGCTACCGCTCTCACTTCCGCAAAACGGCTACTAGCGAACATTTGAATCAAATCGCCGAGAAATACTTCGGCGACACATCACCGGACGGGACGCTAATCCGGACCAAGTTTAAGGATCGGTTTGGAACTTTCCCTCGCCAATTGAATAAGAAACAAATCGTTGCGTTGGTGGCTGTGCACTTCCCCGAGAGTGTTCTGCATGATCTAGAAGAGATTGCGGACCATATCTGCATTGAGTTCTCGTACTACCGCTCGGATAAGGGCGAAGACTTCTTTGCCGTTAAAAGGGTCTCCGAACCGGATCTGCCACCTGCTCTAACGGCCGAACAGGCGTTACGCGACTTCGATCAATTCTTTAAGAAAGTGATCGAACAAGTGAAGCAGTCGCTGCCCCAGGAGTTGACGACGTTCAGGAACACTCAAGCACACACGCGGAATGCTCAGTGGATGCGCTTCCACTGGAAAGGATCGGCCACACATGTTGGCCTGTGGACAAATAAGGGGAAGGGGACAGCCAAGAGTGAGATCTGCGTCTACTTCTATAACAAGACTCGTGACCCTGCGATTGTTAAACTTCTCACCCGTAACGCAGATCTTATTCGAAAGAGCCTACAGATCGGTGTAGACGACGTATTCAATCCCGACGAGAAGACCTCAATTGAAAAATACGTTGGTGAAGAGAACGCATCGGTGGCCGTTACCACGTTCATCAGCGTGCTGAAGCCGCTCCTGGGCGAGAAGCTTTAGTGGTAATCGTGAAGACTAATGCGGATGTCCCGATCCGATCTGAAGTGTGAAACCAACTCAGCACGTGAAACCGTGCGCTAACATACGCTTCAGCCGACGCGCGCTGAACGAGTTAATAGCGTGCGCGGCTGATCGCCATCGTTAGGGATCAACATATGGAATTCTCCAACTGGAAAAGCTGGCCGAATAGGAATCATCTCGGTAAAGTTCTTAAATATCCAGGGATTTACGTAGTTCGCTACTCTCCCCATAATGGAATTGAGGATTCGCCCTTCGAGTGGGCCAAGGATATCATATACGTTGGTATGACGAATTCCATTGCCGGGCTCAAAGGCAGATTGAGTCAGTTCAACGACACGATGCGGACTGCTCGGGTCACTCATGGAGGCGCTGATAGAGTTCGGTTCAAACACCAAAACTATCCGGCTTTCGCGGCCTCAGCTTATGTGGCGGTTTGTCATATGGTCTGCGACGTGGAGTCCAACAAACCAGAGGATTTGCGGAAGATGGGTAAAGTCGCCGAGTGGGAGTATCTGGCGATGGCCGCCTACGTAGAGAAGTTCGGCAGGCTGCCGGAGTTTAATGACAAGAAGGGTACGAAAAAGTTCTCGAAGAGCACCTAACATGTCGGCTGGAGGAAGGAAAAAAAGGGTCAGGTCTTGGATCTTGAATTCTGTTCTCATTTTATGGTAGTAGTACTTCGTGGCTCGGCCTTTACGGATAGAGTATGAAGGGGCACTGTATCACATTACCTCCCGGGGGAACGCTCGCCAGTCAATCTTTAAAGACGACCGAGACCGGCTTCTGTTTCTGAACACTTTTAAGGGAGTTGTTGACCGTTACCACTGGCTCTGCCACGCCTACTGTTTGATGGACAATCACTATCACCTGGTTATCGAGACCCCTGACGGGAATCTAGCCAAAGGGATGAGGCAGTTAAATGGGGTTTATACACAAGCCTACAATCGGTGGCATCATCGGTCGGGGCATATCTTTCAGGGGAGGTATAAGGCCATATTGGTGCAGAAAGAGAGCCATTTATTAGAGGTTTGTCGGTATGTGGTATTAAATCCTGTGCGGGCGAAGGTAGTGGGGGACCCGAGGAGATGGAAATGGAGCAGCTACGGTGGGACAGTGGGGGTAGAGAAGCCGCATGGGTGTCTGACGACGGATTGGGTGCTAAAGCAGTTTGGGGAGAGGCGTGGAAGAGCACACGCGAAGTACCGGGAGTTTGTCAGAGAGGGGATAGGGGGAGAGAGGATATACGGAAAAGTAAGAGGGCAGAGTCTTTTGGGAGAAGAGGATTTTGTGGATAAACTTATTGGCTATGTGAAGGGGTATGAGGAGGTCAAGGAGATCCCGAGGGTTCAGAGACATCTTCACCGGCCGACGTTAGAGATTTTATTTAAGGGCGGGGCGATGGGGGACAAGCCAAGAAGGGACAAAAAGATTGAGGAGGCAGTAGTGAGGCATGGATACAGTCAGAAAGAGGTGGCAGAGCACCTTGGGATGCACTACTCGACGGTTAGTAAGATTCTGAGAATGCCAAGATCCAAGACCTGACCCTCTTTTTGCTGGCGTCAGGCAGAAATCATGAAACAGGTTGAGCTGAAGGACATCCGATCGCTTATCGATCATCTGAAAAACAATGGGGTTGGCTCCAGACCCCTGCGAGTGGGTATTGACGGGTCCTATGGCATAGGAAAATCGACTCTCGCTTATTGTCTCGCCTGTCAGCTAAATGTTGCGGTATTGAGCATCGACCAATTCATTTTTAGAGACGGCAGGCCGTACGTCGAGCAAATTCGCCCGGAGATAAAGGACCTCTGCGATCATTATGTAGCGACCCGGCGCACATTTTTTATCGAGGGTGTCTGCCTTCTCGCTGTCCTTGAAAGAATTGGGCTCTCAGTGGATATCCTTATTTATATTCGCAAGCTAGATTCGTTGGGCGAATGGTGCGACTCAGAACTCTATAACGGTATTGAATCAGAAACAGAATGGACCAAGAAAATTAGCAATCTCCCAGAGGTTTTAGAGAAACAGGTGGCTGAGTATCATTTTAAATATAGACCTTTTAACGGAGCACACTTTGTTTATTCAGTCACACATGGCGACTAGGATTTTTCGAGAGCCGAGCGTCACGGTTGCGTCATTGCATCCCGGGCCTAACTCCTATGGCACTTCAGACCGATCACCCAACAGCGACGCCTTAGCCGCATCGTTGAGCCTGTCGAAAAAGGTAGAGCGAAAAATTTACAAGAAAAACGGCCTCCAGATTTGGCGTTTAAGCGACGATCTCGGATCGGGGTGCCATCTAGCGCTGGTCCTACTTCATCAGAAAAGTCTATGAGACAGATCCTCTCACTTGCCCCAAGAAGCTGAACACTGAGTGCTGATGGCTAAACGCCTTTAATCCATCTGTTTCCTCAAAAACGTCGGGATGTCGAATCGATCCTCGTCCTCTGGACTGAATTGCATTGAGGCCTTGTCGCTGGTGACGGTTTCGACTTCTCCGGTATCATGTTTCTTTCGCTGCCAGGTAGGAGAGTCGAGGTCGTCCACGATAGTGCCGAGGTGGACCACTTTCTTGCCTTTGGTGTCTTTGTTCGCATTATAGGTAACCGCGCTAAGGACCGGCTTGCGTTCCTCCTTTTCTCCAAAACCGGTCGCGATCACGGTAATGCGGATCTCATCCTTCATCCGCTCGTCGATCACTGCTCCGAAGATGATATTGGCATCTTCGTGGGCCTCTTCCTGGATCATCGTGGCTGCCTCATTGACCTCGTAGAGACAAAGGTCCGGGCCGCCCGTGATATTGATCAGCACCCCCCTGGCGCCATGAATCGAGATATCTTCCAGCAAGGGGCTCGAGATCGCCTTTTGCGCCGCCTCGACGGCTCGATTCTCGCCTGAGGCAGAGGCCGCGCCCATCAGGGCCAGGCCCATCTCGGCCATCACGGTGCGGACATCGGCAAAATCGAGGTTGATCAGACCGGGAGTGATAATGAGATCGGAGATGCCGCGCACGGCCTGCAGCAGGACATCGTCCGCCTTTTGGAAGGCCTCGAGCATCGTGGTCGTCTTTGCCGCGATGCTGAGCAGACGCTGATTCGGAATAACGATCAAGGTATCCACATGCTCTTTGAGCTCGTGGATGCCATCCTCGGCCTGGCCCATCCTCTTCTTGCCTTCGAAGACGAAAGGCTTGGTGACCACCCCGACGGTGAGCGCCCCGACCTCGCGGGCAACTTTGGCGATAATCGGCGCTCCCCCGGTGCCCGTCCCTCCCCCCATTCCGGCGGTGATGAAGATCATATCGGCGCCAGACAAATAGCCTCGAATTCGCTCTTGATCTTCCAGGGCGGCGCGCCGGCCGATTTCAGGATTGGCCCCGGCCCCTAACCCTTTGGTGATTTTCTCGCCGAGCTGGATCTTCACCGATGCCCGGCTCGCCTCGATCGACTGGGCGTCGGTATTGGCGACAATGAAGTCCACTCCGGTGAGTTTGGACGAGATCATGGTGTTAACCGCGTTCCCTCCTCCGCCGCCGATCCCTATCACCTTGATCCGGGCGCCCAGATTAACGTGCTCCACGAGTTCAAACATAGTTTATCCTCCTTCTTTAACTTTGCCTTTTGTTAAAAAAACTCGCTAAACCAATCGACCATCCGGTTTCTCACCTTGCCAAACAGGTTGTTATCACGGATGCGGAAAAAGTTTTTATCCTGGCGCTTTATGCCATAAAGAACCAATCCCACGCCGGTCGAATAAATCGGACTGGAGACCACATCGATAAGGCCGCCGACATGGGTAGGGACGCCGAGGCGCACCGGGATGCTAAAGATCTGTTCCGCCATCTCGATCATGCCGGGAAGCAGCGTCGAACCTCCGGTCATCACCATGCCTGACGCCAATGACCCCTCATAACCTGACCTGGTGATTTCCCGACGAATGAGCTGAAAAATCTCCTCCAGGCGAGGCTCGATAATCTCGCACAGGATCTGCCGTGAGATCGCCCGGGAATTTCTCCCCCCTACGCTCGGCACCTCCACCGTTTCGTCCTTCGTTACCATGGAAGTCCTGGCATAGCCGTATCGCTGCTTGATCCTCTCGGCCTCGCCGATCGGCGTGCGCAGTCCGGCGGCGATATCGCTGGTCAGATGGTTTCCACCAATAGCCAGAACCGCGGTGTGCTTGACCGCCCCGTCATGAAATAGGGCAATGTCCGTGGTCCCTCCCCCCATGTCCACAAGCGCGACCCCCAATTCCATCTCCTCAGGAGTCAAAACCGCCTCCGCCGAGGCCAGCGGTTCCAACGCGATATCGGCCACGTTCAGTCCCGTCCGGTTGCAGCACTTGATGATGTTCTGCGCCGAGGTAACCGCGCCGGTTACAATGTGCACCTTGGCCTCCAGCCGCACCCCCGACATTCCCAAGGGCTCCTTGATGCCGTCCTGATCGTCGATGATGTATTCCTGGGGAAGGATGTGCAGCACCTCTCGATCCATGGGGATGGCCACTGCTTTAGCCGCGTCAATAACCCGGTCGACATCTCTCTGGGTCACTTCCTTATTTTTCACCGCCACAATGCCGTGGCTGTTAAAACCCTTGATGTGACCTCCAGCGATTCCCGTAAAGACCGAGTTGATCTCACATCCGGCCATAAGCTCGGCCTCCTTCACAGCCCTCTTGATGGAATCCACCGTGCTTTCGATATTGATGACCACTCCCTTGCGCAATCCCTGGGAGGGATGGGAACCCACGCCGATAATCTCCATTCCCCGCTCGGTCATCTCCCCGACGACGGCGCAGACCTTCGAAGTCCCGATATCCAGACCTACAATAAGACTGTTCCTGTTCTTCTTACCCATAGCCGCTTCGCGGAATCTCAAATTTCAGATCTCAGATTTATCCTTTGAACCCTTTAACCCTTTAACCTTCCGCTGTTTCGTAATTTCGCCACTACCCGGTCGCGGAAACTCAAGTCCAGAGAAGCGAGCCTGGCCTCTTTTCCCTTCCACATCTCCAAGACTCGCTCGAGCCGCTGAACCTTTCCCTGCCAATCTCCCCAACCCACATGAAGGGCAACGGGGTAGGCCATCGGGTAAAGAACCGCTCCTCCCTGAGGAGAAAAATGAATTTCAGAAAGGGTAAGGGAGCCTGCCGCCATCAGCTCCCCTAGCTTCAGGGCCTCCCGAATCTTCTGACGCGTCGCCTGGCTTTGAGAGGTAAGATCCGCCTGCTGCAGCCCTGTGAGCAGCAGAAAGTCCGTTTTTTCTCCTTCTTCAACCTCTTTGAAAACAGACCCCTCAGCATCGACATAGTAGAGCTTTCCCATCACCACGATTCCTTTGACCTCGCGCTCCTCCACCTCGATCACGACCCGACGGGAACTGCCCCGTCGCACCAGGACCCGTTTGACCCAGGGATGCTTTCCTATTTTCCTCTCTATGGTTGCCGGATCGACTTTCCAGATGTTCATCCCCTGGCTCATTCCCGCCATAGCCACGATCTCGCTCCCTCCCACCTTTTCCCCCCCGCCTACCTTGATCTCCTGTACGGAGAAATACGAATTGGTCAGCATAGACTCGCGCAATCGATCCGCCAGCCGGCCCACTGGACGCCAGCCGACATAGAGGGCCAAGGCCGAAGAGAGCGAGGCCACGACAGCGACCCAGACGAGAAAGCGCGGCCGGCTCCTCTCCGCTGCCTTTTTTTTGTTGTCCTTACGACGAACAAGAATCTCCATAGCCCTTACTCGCCCAAGGAGCTGGAAGGCCATTCTCCCAACAGCCGGACTTCCGGCTCCAGCTCGATGCCAAATATTTTCTTAACTTCCTTGCGAGCCATTTCCATCAAGCCCCTGACATCCTCTGCCCTTGCGCCACCGAGATTAACGATAAAATTCGCGTGCCGTTGGGAGATCTCGGCCTTGCCGATTCTTTTCCCTTTAAGTTCCGCGGCCTCGATCAGCCGCCCGGCAAAATCGCCGGGGGGATTTCGAAACATCGAGCCGGAATTAGGATAACCCGACGGCTGGCTTTTTTTTCTCCTGGCCACGAGTTCGCGCAATTTTATCCGCGCCTCCTCTACCTTTCCTTTTTCCAGACGGATACGCACCTGGGTCACTATGGTCCCTGGCGGGAGGTGGGCGTCGCGATAGGAAAAGACCATCTCCCTTCTGTCCAAATGTACCGGCTCCCCCTTCCGGCTGACTCCCTCGACTCGATCGACGATTTTTTCCATCTCAGAGCCATAGGCGCCTGCGTTCATCACGAGCGCCCCGCCGACGCTTCCCGGTATCCCCTCGGCAAACTCCAGCCCGCGGTATCCCCTGCGCACTGCCTCACGCACCAACCGGGTGACCGGATAGGCAGCCCCCACCATCACCAACACTTTCCCATCCTCTTCTCGCCACTCCATTTGTTGGAACTCCCTCCCCAAATGGAGCACGGCTCCGCGCACTCCCAGATCGCTCACCAGGACATTGCTCCCCTTTCCCAAGAGGCAGAAAGAAACTCCGTAACGGTCGAGAAGCTGTAAAGTCTGGCTCAGGGCGGCGCGGCTTTCTACCTCGAAAAAATAGTCGGCCGGGCCGCCGATCTTGATCGAGGTGTAGCGCGCCAGCGGCTCGCCCAGCCGGATCTTCAGGCCCGGTATAGACTTCAACTCCGTAATAAAAGACGCCTTTGCCTCCTGGGGATTCATATCCAAAAAGATTCGAGGATGGAGGATCGAGAATCGCGGATCGCTATTTTCTATCCTCAATCTTCAATCCTCGATACGTTTTTGCTCTGTGCTATGCTTCATCCTCCCAGTGCCTCAACGAGCTCTTCTCCTACTTTGTAAACATCGCCGGCGCCCAGAGTCAGCACGATATCCCCGGCATTGAGCTTCGGAACCAACTGCCGCGCGATCGCTCTCTTATCGGGAACAAACCCGACCTCAAGATGTCCTCTCCGTTTGACTGCCTGATAGAGCGCTTCCCCGCTAATCCCCGCGATCGCCTCCTCTCCCGCCGGATAGACCTCCGTGAGGATCAGCCGGTCCGCCCCTTCAAAGGCAGTCAGGAAATCATCAAAGAGGTCCCGGGTGCGGCTATAACGGTGGGGCTGAAAAATCACGGTGAGCGGGCGCTTCCAGCTATCCCGAATCGCCTGCACGGTAGCCTGGATCTCCACGGGATGATGCCCGTAATCATCGATCACTAGAATTCCTCTGGGCTCACCCTTGATCTCGAAGCGGCGGTGTATGCCGGTAAAGGATCCCAATGCCTCCACTATCTTGGAAAACGGGATCTCCAGTTCTCGGGCCACGGCCACGGCAGCCAAGGCGTTCGTGGCGCTGTGGCGTCCCGGCAGGCGGAGTCTCAGCCTTCCCATCTGTGTCGAGCGGTGCATCACCGAGAACTGGACCTCCATGGCGCTGGTTTGGAGATCGCGGGCGCAAAAATCGGCCTCCGGGGACAGGCCGTAGGTGACAAAGCGCTTTTTGACCTTCGGTAGAAGAGCCCGCACATTGGGATGGTCGAGGCACAAAATCGCCAGGCCGTAGAACGGGACCTTGTTGATGAAGGCGAGAAAACTTTCGACCAGGCGATCCATAGTCTGATAGAAATCCATATGCTCGCGGTCGATGTTGGTGACCACGGCGATGGTGGGAGAAAGGAGCAGAAACGTGCCATCGCTCTCATCGGCCTCAGCCACCAGAATTTCCCCTTGTCCCAACTTGGCGTTGCTTCCCAACGATCTTACTCTTCCCCCGATCACCATGGTGGGATCCAGTCCGGCGGCGCTCAGAACGGCAGCGATCATCGACGTCGTGGTGGTCTTGCCGTGGCTTCCGGCCACGGCCACGCCATATTTCATGCGCATCAGTTCCGCGAGCATCTCGGCCCGCGGGATCACCGGGATGTTCCGCCGGCGCGCTTCCAACACTTCGGAGTTGGTAAATTTCACTGCCGTCGAGATCACGACCACTGAAGGGTCACCGGAAAGATTGGTTTCTCTGTGACCCATAAAAACCTGGGCCCCCAACGATTGGAGCCTTTGCGTGGCCTCGCTTTCGCGCACATCCGATCCGGTGACAGAGTAGCCTAAATTCAACAGCACCTCCGCAATCCCGCTCATGCCGATCCCGCCAATGCCGACAAAGTGGACGCGGTGTTTCTTCTCAAGCATGGCTCAACTGCAGGCACGAGGCACGAGGCAATAGGCAATAGTGAATATTTTTTGATTTCGCTCACGGCTCATGCCTCACGCCTCACGCCTTTCCATTAACGCTAAACACTCGTCGACAATTTTTTTCGCCGCCTCAGTCTTCCCTAGTTTTCGCGTCGCATCTCCCATAGCCTCAAGTCGCCTGCGATCGAGATAAAGGGCGCGGATCATCTCAGCCAGCCTTTCTCCGCTCAGTTCCGCATCCAGGATGAGCTCTGCCGCTCCATGATCTCTGAGCGCTTCGGCATTGAACCTCTGGTGGTCATAGGCCGCATAAGGATAAGGAACCAGAATCGCCGCCTTCCCGAAAACCGTCAGCTCCGCGACCGTGCCCGCGCCTGCGCGGCAGACCACAAGATCCGCCCGCGCATAGGCCTCGTCTATCCGCTCGATGAACGGGAAAACCTCCGCCTCAAAAGGAAGGAAGCCATAGGTCGCCTTGACCGTGGTAAAATCCTTCTCTCCGGTCTGATGAATGATGTGGAGCATGGAGCTCAAGCCCCTAAGCCTTTTCATAGCCTCGATGGCGCAGAGGTTAATCCTGTGCGCTCCGGCGCTGCCGCCGAATATGAGCAGGGTGAACTTCCCTCCCTTCTCGACTTGGGGAAGGGTTTGCCATCGCACCGGATTTCCTGTCTCGATGACCTTTCTGCGGGGGAAATAGGAAGCGCTTTTCTCATAGGAGGTGAAGACACGGTCCACCACCCGACCCAGGAGCCGATTGGTAAATCCGGGACGCAGGTTCTGTTCCATAATAGCGCAGCGAATCCCGCTGATTTTTCCCGCGAGCAAAAAGGGGCCGGAGGCATAGCCTCCCAAGCCGATGATGCAATTCGGCCGAAAACTGCGGACGATCCGAAGCGAACGGAAAAGGCTTAGAGGGATACCGTAGAGGGCCTGCAATAAACCCCCAATCCCCCTCCCCTTCATGCCCTTGATCGGGATCGTCGCTAAGGGAAAGCCTTCTCGGGGAAGAACCCGGCTTTCAATCCCCATCTCGGTTCCGACAAATAGGATTTCCGTCATGGCATCTCGCCGTTGAAACTCACGCGCCACAGCCAGACCGGGGAAAAGATGTCCACCTGTTCCCCCGCCGGCTATGATCAGGCGCATTTCTACATTCTCCTGCGCGACAGGCTGAGCAGTATCCCCGCGCTTGCCAGATTCATTACCATGGCCGAACCACCGTAGCTGATAAACGGCAGCACCAGGCCTTTCGTGGGCATCAAACCCATGACCACCCCCATATGGATCAATGCTTGAAGCCCCAACAGGGTCGTCAGCCCAAAGGCCAGGTAGCGACAAAACGGTTCGTCAATTCTCGAGGTCAAGCGAAATCCCCGCACGATGACAACGCCGAAAAGCGTCAACACGGCCAGGGCTCCCAGAAAACCCAACTCCTCCCCGATGACCGAGAAGATGAAATCCGTGTGCGCCTCGGGCAGGTAAAACAGCTTCTGCCGGCTCTCCCCCAGCCCGCGCCCCCAGAGCTGACCCGATCCGAACGCGATATACGATTGAATAATCTGGAATCCCGTATTCGAGGCATCCCTCCAAGGGTCCAAAAAGGTCAGCAGCCGCCGCAAGCGATACTCGGCCCCGACCACCGCAAGCGCCAAAACCGGCAAGGCCATGAGGCCTATGGAGACGAGGTGGGAGAACTTGGCGCCGCCGACAAAGAGCATGAGAAAAAGAATCAGACCGAGAATGAGGGCTGTTCCCAGATCGGGTTCGAGCAGGATGAGCCCCAAAAAGAGGCCGCCGATAATCAAATGAGGGAGCACTCCCATGGCGAAGGTTTGGACCTTCTCGCCCTTTTTCGCCAGGGAATGGGCTAGATAAAGCACGAGAGAGATTTTGGCGAGCTCCGCCGGCTGAAAAGCGAAACTGCCCAGGGGGAGCCAGCGCCTCGCACCGCCGCGCGATAGACCGATGCCGGGGATCAGGACCAGTAGCAATATCAAAAGCGTCAAGGCCAAAAGGGGATAGGCAAACCGGCGGTAAGAAGCGGCGGGTAGGAGGGCGGCGATAAAGAGGGCGACCGTTCCTACCCCTACAGCGGTAAACTGTTTACGGAAAAAATAGGTGCCATCGGAGAAGCGTTCTTGAGAGTAGAGATAGCTGGTGCTTAGCACCATCGTGATCCCCACGGCCAGCAGCGCTGCCACGGAAAAAAAGAGCCACCCATCCACTGCTATGCCTTCTTTCATAAACTCAGAACCAAAGTCTTAAAGACCTTTCCCCTTTCCGCGTAGTTTTGAAACATGTCGAAGCTCGAACAGGCAGGAGATAACAGAACAACATCTCCTCGCCCGGCGTTCCGATACGCCTCCTGGACCGCCGCCGCCAGATTCTCCACCACCACCGTTTCGGTCAGGTGGCCCAACGCGCCTCGAATCTTCTCCTTCGCCGCGCCAAAGAGAATAAGCTTCTTGACCTTGCGCCTTATCTCCTCTTCCAATATCCGGTACTCCCCCCCCTTATCGATTCCTCCGGCGATGAGGATTATCGGCGCCGAAAAGCTGGCCAGGGATTTTACCACCGCGCCAACATTGGTGCCTTTGGAGTCGTTATAAAATCGGATGCCATTCTTGTCGCGCACAAATTCCAGCCGGTGCTCAAGACCGGGAAACTCCTCGATGACCTGTTGGATTATCCTTGCAGGCACTGCGAGGGCCTTCCCCACCGCTATCGCGGCCATCAGATTCTCCACGTTGTGGACTCCCTGGATCTGGACCCGGGAAAGAGGAAAGCTCTCCTCCCGATGCTCACCGCGCCAAATGATTTCCCTATTCGTGGCGTAAACACCCTCCTCCACCTCCACCCAGCCGAAAGAGACCACCCGCGAGCGAATCCGCTCTCTCATGGCCCATACCAAAGGATCGTCCCGATTGAGGACTGCCACATCTTCTTCCGCCTGGGCGCAAAAGATTCTCTCCTTCGCCTCGCAGTACGAGGCGAAGTCTGCATAACGGTCGAGGTGATCCTCGGTCAGGTTCAGCAGCACCGCGACCCTGGGATGGAACTGTTCCACCCATTCAAGCTGAAAACTACTCACCTCCACCACGCCCCAGTCCCAGCGATCGCCGACAAATCCAATCAGAGGCGCGCCGATATTTCCCCCCACAAAGATCTTGAGCCCTTTCGCCTTGAGGATTCCCCCGATAAGCGTGGTGGTTGTGCTTTTGCCGTTGGTTCCGGTAATCGCCACCAGAGGCGCGCCGAGAAAGCGATAGGCCAATTCGATCTCACTGACGACCTGGATCCCCCTGTTTCTCGCCTCCCTCAACAGAGGGTTCTCGGCAGGAACGCCAGGGCTGGGAACCAGGAGATCCAGCCCTTCCAACCAGGCGGTTTCTTCGCCGCCCAGAAGGAATCGAACGGGTATCTCGCAAAGGGATTCCCTTTCCCGCTGAAGTTCCGCCTCGCTCCTGCAATCGCTCACCAGGACTTCGGCGCCCTGGCGGGCCAAAAACCGGGCGGTCTCATTTCCCGTGCGCGCCAGCCCCAGGACCATCACCCTTTTGCCCCTAAGTTCCATCTTTCCCAACAACCAAACTGAGGATCGATGATCGAGGATAGAAGATAGCGATCCTCAATCCTCCATCCTCTATCTTTCGCCCTCACTTTCATCTGAGCTTCAGCGTACTCAGCGCAAACAGCGAGCAGATGATCGAAATAATCCAAAAGCGAACGATGATCTGCGGCTCGGGCCATCCCTTGAGCTCGAAGTGGTGATGGATGGGAGCCATGAGAAAAACCCTCTTGCGCCTGAGCTTGTAAGAAGCCACCTGAAAAATCACTGAGAGGGCTTCCAGCACAAACACCCCTCCCACGATGACTAAGAGAATCTCATTCTTGGTCATGACCGCTATAATCCCTAACGCCGCGCCCAGCGCCAGGGAGCCGACATCCCCCATAAACATTTGAGCCGGATAGGTATTGAACCAGAGAAATCCCAGGCCCGATGCCACGACGGCGGCACAGAAAACGGTAAGTTCCCCCACACCCGCGACATAAGGGATCTGAAGGTAATCGGCGAACCTCAGATGGCCCGTCACATAGGCGACAAGGGCATAAGTTCCCGCCGCGATCATCACCGGGCCGATAGCGAGACCGTCCAGACCGTCAGTAAGGTTGACGGCATTCGACGCGCCCACGATCACCAGCATGGCAAACGGGATATACCAGAGGCCAAGGTCAGGATGGATGTTTTTAAAGAAGGGAACGCCTAACACTCCGCTGAAGTTTGGTTGATTGAAAAGGACGGTGACCGCGACAAAGGAGACGGCCAACTGGGAAAGGAACTTGGTGCGGGCAGAAAGGCCGCGACTGCTTTTTTCCCTGAGTTTCAAAGTATCGTCAATGAAGCCAATCACGGCAAATCCCACGGTCACAAAGAGAGCAATCGTGATATAGGGGCTCATGATATCCGCGAGGAGGGCGGTGGAGAGAACCAAGGCAAGAATGATCAGCGTCCCTCCCATCGTAGGAGTGCCGGCCTTGGCCGTGTGGCTCGCAGGGCCATCTTTGCGGATCGGCTGGCTGATCTGCATGGCTGCCAGGGAGCGAATCAGGTATGGACCTAGAAGGAAAGAAATCAGGAGCGCCATCAGGGCGGCCAAGGCTGCACGAAAAGTGATATAGCGGAAGACATTAAAGGCCGAATAGGTCGTGTGCAGCGGAAAAAGTAGGTAGTAAAGCAAGATTTATTCTCCCATCTCCTTGAGGGCCTCTAGTACCATCTCCATTTTCATGCCGCGTGAGCCTTTGAAGAGGAGCCAGGCCCCTCTTTTCGTCTGGCTACGAACCATCCTGGCAATGTCGCGGTGATTTTTCCCGACGATGACCTGCTCTTCTTTCATCCCGGCGAGCAACACCCCCTCCTTGACCTGTTGGGCCTGCTCGCCAAGAAGATAAAGACGGTCAATGCGGTATCGTGCCACCCGTTTTCCCAATTTCAGGTGACTTCTCCCGCTCTCTCTGCCCAGCTCAAGCATATCCCCCAGAATCGCTATTTTTTCTTTTCCGGCTCCGATCTCGACCAGCGTTTTGAGAGCGGCCTCCATCGATGCCGGATTGGCGTTGTAGCTATCGTTGATGATCCCGATCCCCCGCCAGCGCTCCAACGCCATGCGCATCGGGAAGGGCTTCACGGCTTCCAAACCCCTGCGCACCGCATTCAGGTCCGCCCCGAGTCCGTAGGCCATCGCTGCCGCCCCCACAGCATTGGCAACGTTATGTTCCCCGGAGAGCCTGAGGCGGATCAACTGGCGCTCCCCACCTGCTCGAAGCGTGAACTCCGTTCCCCTCACGCCCAAGAATTTCCGCGACTCTCCTCTAACCTCGCCCCGCTTGCCATAGGTGATCTTCGCCCCTTTGAACCCCTCTCCGAGACGACGAGCCCAGGGATCGTCCAAATTCACCACAGCGAGGCCACCGGGATTCATCGAGCGAAAGAGCTCTCCCTTCTCCCGCGCCACGCCCGCAAGGCTGCTAAGACCGGCCAAGTGCGCGGGCGCAACCGAGGTAATAAGACCGATGTCGGGATCAGCGATCTTGGTAAGGCGCCTGATCTCTCCTGGCCGACTCGTTCCTAATTCGAGAACCGCCACCCTTTCTTTCCCCTGCAGACGAAGGAGCGTAAGGGGCAGCCCTACGAGATTGTTGAAGTTCCCTTCCGTCTTTAAGACCTTTCCCCGAAGCGATTTTCCCTCTATCGAAGCCCGCTCCAGAATCGCGGCAACCATCTCTTTCGTCGTGGTCTTCCCGTTCGACCCGGTAATGGCCAAAACTTTTGGCGCTATCAGCTGGCGACGGTAATGGGCCAGATTCCCCAAGGCCCTGAGCGTGTCCCGGACTCGAATCACAGTCGCGCTTTTCAGATGGGTGAAATCCGGACGCTTATGAACGACCAGGCAAGCCGCCCCACGGCGAACCGCATCTCTCAGGAAGTCGTGACCGTCGAATCGCTCTCCCTTCAGGGCAACAAAAACGGATCCTTTCACTACCCCGCCCGAACCGGTTACAATATCGCCAAAGACCACGCCTTTTCCCTCGCGCAGGATTTTTCCATCAGTCGCCAAGAGGATATCTTCCCTGCTCCACATCTAAAATTCAGTTGTTAGTTTTGAGTTTTCAGTTTTGAGTTTTTAACTAACAACTTAAAACTAGTAACTAAGAACTCAGCCTTTCTAGTTCTTCCCTTGCCACTTCCCGATCATCAAAATGGATCCGCTTCGCTCCTAAGATCTGGTAGTCTTCGTGCCCCTTCCCCGCTATCAGGACCAGGTCGCCACTGCGCGCCAGCCGCAGGGCTAAACGGATGGCGGTGCGGCGATCCCGCTCCACAAAATAACAGTTTCCCCAATTTCGAATTTCGAAATTCGAATTTCGCAATTTCTTGAGGCCGGTTTTCCGGACTCCATCTTCGATCTCTTTCAGTATAGCGAGCGGCTCTTCGGTGCGCGGGTTGTCCGAGGTCAGAACCACCAGGTCGCTCAGCCGTCCGGCGATCTCACCCATGAGAGACCTTTTCCCTCGATCGCGGTCTCCCCCGCAGCCGAACAGTACGATCAGCTGGCCTCGGGCAAAGGGCCGCATAGCCCCGATCACTCGCTCCAAGGCATCGGGGGTGTGAGCGTAATCGACAAGAACCGAGATTCCGAGCTTGCTCTGGATCTTCTCCAACCGGCCAGGGACCGACTCCAACCGGGCAATCCCCTCTGAGATTGCGCTCTTCGACAACCCCAAAGCGAAACCAACGCCTACGGCGCCCAAAATATTTTCCAGATTGGGCGGCCCGATCAACCGAGAAGAAAAATCGACTACCTGGTCTTTCACGCGGATCTTTCCTCTAAGACCATCGAGATCCCCTTCGAACTCCAGCGGGTGGACATCCCACTCCCGTCCCCGGCCATAACTCATAACCTCAAACCCCAGCTCCCGGACCTTATCCAAAAGTTCCCGACCCCTGGGGTCTCCTCCGTGAATAACAGCAAACTTATTCTGCTTGGCACTCGCCCCAAGGTAATCCGTAAAAAGCCTGCTCTTAGCGGAAAAATATCTCTCCATATCCATATGGAAATCGAGATGGTCGCGCGTCAGATTGGTAAATAAAGCTGCATCAAATTCGATCCCCCGCACCCGCTCCATTTCCAATGCATGGGAGGAAACCTCCATGGCCACCGACTGGACATCTGCCTCAACCATCTCTGCCAGAAGGGCTTGAAGGTCCACAGATTCCGGGGTGGTGTGCGGGGCGGCGAGTATCCGACCCTGATACCTGTAGTTGATGGTGCCGATAACCCCTGGCGCCATTCCGGCTGCCGAAAAGATCGATTCCAGCAGGTAGGACACTGTAGTCTTGCCGTTGGTCCCGGTGATTCCAACCAACACCATGCGGCGGCTCGGAGATGCAAAAAATAGGGCCGACCACATTCCCATCGTGCGTCTTACGTTGCGCACCCGGATCCATGTGGCACTTTGAGGTAATGATACCCTCCGCTCCATAACAACCGCGGCCGCTCCCTGCTCTAGAGCCTGAGCGGCAAATTCGTGTCCATCCAGCCGTTCCCCGGGAACGGCAAAGAAGATGTGCCCCTTTTTAACCCTTCGCGAATCGTAGCTAAGCCCCGTGACGGCTTGATCCATATCTCCCCCAGCCTCGTCCACTTCCCCCGCCTCCAGGAGTTCCTTAAGCCTCATCCCCGTCAACCCTGCAGAGTCAGAGTCAAGGTCTCACTCTTTCCCCAAACGGCCCTTGGGGCCGGCGACTGTTTCACCACATAGCCATTTCCGTGCATCTCGACCTTGAGCTTGAGAGCCCTGGCTTTCTCCACCGCCCCGCGCAGGCTGAGGCCGACAAAGTCCGGAACCTCCATAGCGCCCTCGCGCCTCGCAGTCTCATTTTCACTCTTCTGTTCTACCCGCACCAAAGTCCCTCCTTTTGCCGCAGGCAGAGGCAGAGGCCCGGGCTGATCAGGCACAATCCCGAGGTAGCGCAAGGCGCTCTGCGCGATGTTGCGAAAAGCCGGGGCCGCAACGACCCCACCATAAACGCTCCCCTCCGGCTCATCCACGATCACCAGCAGGACGAGGCGGGGATCATCCGCAGGAACGAATCCGACAAAGGAGGCAACCCTTTTCCTGCCTGAATATCCCCCGTGGGCTAGATCTGGTTTCTGGGCAGTCCCGGTCTTGCCCGCAACCTCGAACCCTTCTACGCTCGCCATGAGGCCCGTTCCCCCGTCGCTCACAGCACCCTTGAGAATCGAGGTCAGCAGGCGGGCGGTCTTTTCCGAAACAACGCGACGGGTAACATGAGGTTGATTCTGCAACAGAATTTCACCGCTGGGGGCCACCACCCGGCGCACGACAAAGGGTTGCATAAGAAAACCCCCGTTGGCGATGGCGCTATAGGCCATCACGAGTTGGATCGGGGTTACTGCAATTCCCTGCCCGAAGGCGTGAGTAGCTAAATCAATGGGAGACCAGCTATCTGGAGATCGAACCACCCCCGCTGCCTCTCCCGGTATGTCAATCCTTGTTAGCTTGCCAAAACCAAATTTGTCGATGTATTTGAAGTACCTATCTTTCTTAAGTTTCTCTGCTACCTTGGTCACGCCGATGTTGCTGGAATACTGAATAATTTTGTAAAAGGGCAACCACCCGTATTCATGGGTGTCGTGAATAGTCTTTCCCGCAAAGGCATATTTCCCAAACTCACAATAGAAGAGATCTTCTTTCCCTACGACTTCTTCCTCCAGGGCCGCAGCCGCTAGAATGACTTTAAATGTAGAACCGGGCTCAAAGCTGTCGGTCACTGATCGGTTGCGCCACTGGATGGAAGAGAGCCGGGTAAAATTATTGGGGTTGAAAAACGGGTAATTCGCCAGTGCCAGGACCTCACCGGTAAATGGCTCAACTACGATAGCGATCCCCGCCTTGGCGCGATATTTAGCAACCGTTGCTTCTAACTGCTTTTCCGCAACGTGCTGGATCGAGGTGTTCAGCGTTAGATGAATGTCGGCCCCGGGCGGTATCTCAACTTCATCCAACCCTTGGGCAAGGACCCTGCGCCCCAGGGCATCATGCTCGATGATAGGAGAACCCCTTTCGCCGCGAATATATGCGTCATAGTACAGCTCCACGCCCTCGAGCCCCTGGGAATCCCTGCCCACAAACCCAACCACTTGCCCCGCAAGCTGACCTTGAGGATAGTACCGGTTGGGCTCGTAGGACATGCCTACCCCCTCCAGATTGAGGGCTTTGATCCTTTCCGCCTCCTTTGGGGCTATCTGTCGTTTGAGCCAAACAAAAGGCTTCTCTGTCTTCAGCTTTTGCTGCACCTCAGCTTGGTTCATATCCAAGGCCTGGGCTAGATTGCGGACGGCGCTCTCCGGCTCTTTAATACGTCGGGGCCGCGCATAGACGGATTGGGCTTCCAAGCTGAGAGCTAACGGCTCTCCGGCGCGATCCAAAATCGTTCCCCGCTTTGGAAGGACAATCCACTCCTTAAGCTGCTGCCTCTCGCCAAGCCGTTTGAGTTTTTCTCCTTGCAGGATCTGGAGCTGAAAGGCGCGCACAACAATCGCTAAAAACATCAGCAGAAAAAACAGCCCGGCTATTGCCAGGCGGAGTTTAATCCCTTGAAAGGAGCGCTTCATGGCAAGAGCACCACCTGACCTTTTTCCGGTTCCACCAACCCCAGCCGTGTCCGGGCCATTACTTCCAGACGGCTTGGCGAGGTCACTGTAGCCAGCTCCACTTTCAGCTCTCGGTTCTCCTGCTCGAGCTGACTGTGCAACTTACTGGTGGAGGAAAGCACGTAGCCCAGATGGACCACCTGCAACCGCAGCCAAACATGCAGTAGGGCAACCCCGACCAGGCACACACCAAGCAGGAGAGAAGTGAAAAAGAGCCGGCGGTGTTGCTGCGCGCTGAATCGCTCTACCTGCTGCCTCTTGAGGAGGCCTAGCCCCCACACCTTTTTGCTCAGGGCTGTGGCCACGTTCAAGCTCCCTAAACCCGTTCCGCCGCCCGGAGCTTGGCAGAGCGGGCACGGGGGTTGAGCCAAATTTCTCCCTGGGAAGGAAACAGAGGTCGTGAGGTCAAGAGCCTGGCCTTTTGACTCCAGCCACAACGACAGAGAATGGTTTTGGGCGGACAGATGCAGCTCTGGTTCCATTTACGGAAAGCCTTCTTAACCAGCCGATCCTCTAAAGAATGAAAAGAGATAATAACCACACGTCCTTTGGAGTGGAGCAATTCATAGGCGTCTTCCAGGAAGCCGGTGAGATTTTCCAGCTCCCGATTCACGGCGATCCTTAACGCCTGAAAAGTCCTGGTGGCAGGATGCATCCTCCCCCGCTTCCTCCCCGCGACCCGCGCCACGAGATCCGCCAGATCTCTGGTGGTTTCGACCCTTTTTCGCCTGCGCTGCGCATCGATAGACAGGGCAACGCGGCGAGCGCGCGGCTCCTCACCATACTCCCGCAGTATCCGCTCTAGTTCAGATACGGGAAAGGTATTCACCACCTGGTAGGCATCCAGAGATTGGCGTCGGTCCATGCGCATATCGAGCCTAGTCTCGACCTGGAAGCTGAATCCCCGTTCCCCGGATTCGATGTGATGGGAGGAGAGTCCGAGATCCAAAAAAATTCCATCTACTTTGTCCCAACCGATCTCTTTTAAGATCTCCTTCACCTCGGTAAAGGCTCGGCGCCGAGTCACCAGGCGATCCCCGAATCTTCTGAGCCTCTCCTGAGCAGCGGCGATCGCTTCGTCGTCCCAATCCAGACCCAGGACCATCCCGTCCGGGCTGCTGAGCGCCAGAATCTGTTCCGTATGACCTCCACCTCCCAAGGTCCCGTCGATATACTTTTTATGCGATTCGGGTTTTAGGAGTTCCATGACCTCCTGCACCATCACAGACGCATGTGCGTAGACCATTAATGGTAGGTCCCATCTCCCTCCCAGTCCTCGTCAAAACTCTCGATGGCATCCTCCAAAGATGTATACTCCTCAAAAAACTGATCCATGCCGACGACTCTGAAGATGTCTCTGACGTAAGAATTCATACCCGCGAGTTTTAAGTCGCCGTTTAGGTTCCTCAGGATCCTCAGTCTCTCGACCAGCACCCCGATGCTTAGGTAATTGATGTGATCTACTGCTTTCAGGTTCAAGACGACCTTGATCCGCTCCTTTTCGATTAAGGACCCGATGACATCTTTGATCCTTATCATCTCGCGAAAATCAATATCACCATTGATGTCAATCACTGAGATATCCTGAATAACTTTTCGCTGCAGCATTTTTTCCTCCTTTGGCCTGCAAGCCGTTACCGGCCTCTATAATCCGACGGGCCTTTTGACTCAGAGTCCTAGATCGCCGAGAAAATCGGGATCCTGCATGAGTTTCTCCTCGGCTTCCGCGAAAACTTTTTTCCAGGCCTCCTTATCCCATACACGAAACTTATCCAGGGCCGAGACCAGAACGATGTCCCGCTTAAGGCCGGCATACTGGCGGAGCAGCGGGGGGATAAGGATGCGTCCATGTTTATCCACTGCACATTCACAGGCGCCACCAAGATAATAGTTCTGAAACAAAACCATGCGGCGCTCGAACTTCGGTTTTTTTCTGATTTCCTCCTCGAAACGAAGCCATTCGTCGAGGGGATAAACATCCAGGCACCGTGTCGCATCAATGACGAAGTTGGTAATGACAATACGCTCGTCCCCTTTGCCCAAAAGGACTTCACGAAATCTTGAAGGGATACTCAATCGTCCCTTGGTATCGAGGGTATGCTCAAAGCTTCCACGAAACATATTTTTATCCGTTTTGGGACTCTATGGGAATTTATCCCACTCTATCCCACTTAATGGCGATTTATAGCCTCCTATAATCCATCTGTCAATAAAAAAATTGGCTATTTTAAAACGCTTTTTAGGCAGGATTTATGCAATACCACAACATATTGGTGTTTTTTGGCATAATCCTATCATTAAACACAATATATTGACACTCTGTAACCGCAAGAACGTATGCTTGGGAAGAGCTGAAAATCGATTCGGGCTGGCCAAATATTGCTACGGAGAGATGTCTGAAAGAGAGCCGGTTATAACAAACAACGCCGGCTGGGAAGATTCAGGCTAAAGTGGATCGATAAGCCGGATTCTGTCGCGGCTCCTATGAGGAGCCACAGCGATCATTCATCTTGCCCTATGATTGCTCATAAGGTCTGGCGACCTTACCCGAGGGCTATGGGCGGACCACCCAACCCTCCTATTTGGTCTTGCTCCAGGTGGGGTTTACCAGGCATCTACCATTACTGGCAGACCGGTGAGCTCTTACCTCGCCTTTTCACCCTTACCCGCCATAAAAATCGGCGGGCGGTATCTTTTCTGTGGCACTTTCCCCCGATCGCTCGGGGCCGCCGTTAACAGCCACCCTGCCCTATGGAGTCCGGACTTTCCTCTCCCCGCCACGTCTCGCGACCTGGCGAGCAGCGACCGCTTGATCCACTTTAGCCCGAGGAACTATTGAACCGTTGCGCTCTTTGACTGTTGGTCGTTTATCCCTTTATCCCTTTATCCCTTTATCCCTTTATCCCTTTATCCCTTGAACCCTTATTGAGCGCAGTGTCGATGGCCCGGTTGGCCTGCCGGTCCGCTAACCGGTTGTGCTCCCGTGCCACGTGAATGATACAATAAGCCTCAAGCCGGCGCAACAAACCCAATGCCTTATGGTAAAGCCTTTTGAGTTTTTCATCTTTGACCCGGTACAGACCGTTCAACTGACGCACCAATAGCTGGGAATCGCTTTCGACTCGAAGTTTTTTTCCACCTAGTCGAAGAACTCCCTCCAGTCCCATGAGAAGCCCTTCATACTCGGCGACATTATTAGTGGCAGTCCCAAGGTAGCGGTTGAGCTCTTCCAACAGCGTCCCGGCCTCGTCAAAGATGACAGCCCCACACCCCGCCTCCCCTGGATTCCCCCTGGCTGCCCCATCTACCATGAGTAGCCACTCCTCCCTGGGAGCTTTCATAGGCTCTAGAGCTGCTTGTCGTTTGGTACTGTCGGCTTGGAGTACAGTATGCGATGGCAACTGGGGCAAAGGATCAATTTCTCGCTCTTGATGATCTCATTCCAGAGCTGGGGCGGGATGTTCATATAGCATCCTTGGCAGATTCCGTCGGAGACCGTCACCACAGCCATGCCCCCGCGGCGGGAGAAAATGAGTTCGTACCGTTCGATCAATTCTCGATTGAGTCGCGTAGCAATGGCCTGGCGGAGCGCCGATGCCTCGGCGACTGCCCGCTCGATCCCCGCAACCTGCGCCTCTATCTCCCCCTGTTTCTCCCTCCACGCAGCCTCTAGTTGTTTCAGCTCTTCCTCTTTCGCCCTGAGGGCGCTCGCATATGACTCCGCTTCTTCCAAGAGCTTGATCACCTCCTCCTCCAACTGGGAGTTGCCAAGCTTGATCTGATCTATTTCTCGCTGGAGGGCCTGTAGCTCCTTGATATTTTTGATGCGGTTCATCCGCATCCGCTTCTCCGTCGCTTTCTTGCTTTCTTCCTGCAGCAGCTGCTCTTTCTCCTGCCGTTGCTTATCCTTCTCCGACCACTCCGCTCTGAACAACGCTATGTCGGCACACTTTGTCCGGATCTCTTCTTCCTTCTTCTGGATCTCGGCCAAGAGCACTACCTTGACACCGCTTTTTTCTCTTATCTCACGGTCCACATTCTGAAGCGAGGCCAAGATCTCTATCTGCTCACGCAAGTTCTATCCTCCATTCGCGCAAAAAAGAAATGCACCCTTCAGGGTGCATTTCTCTATGTGCAGTCGCCGTCCACTGACAGCACTTAACTCTTAGAACATTCACTCTCTCCCAAAACCTCACTGTTTATACTTATCTAGATTTTTTCCTCTTGTCAAAGCCATCTATCCACCCCTTGCGCGCCGCCGGGATGAAGGGCGCGGGGATCAGTTCCAGGGGCCGGTAAGCTCCAAAACATCCAGGCCAGAATAGCGATGCGGGTGTAAAAAGCGGACTAGCGCGGAAACTGCCGGAAAAACCCTTCCCGATCGAGCTCCGCAATCACGCTGCCATCGATAAAGTCCTGAGGCCGGGCAGCGCGTGCCCTTGCATCTGTGGGTGAGAGCTGCTCGAGAACCGTCTTGATAGAGCCAGCCGTCGGCGCCGGAGTCTTCTTTACGTAAGGGGCATAGTCGTCGTAGGTAGCCTCAAGGATCGGGCGACTTTGAATTTTGGTATACTTTGTGATCACCCTGAGAGAAAACTCTCTGTCGCTGAGAAAGCGGTGGATCCCCTCCACGTAGGCGCGAGTGAAACGCAGCGCAGTATCCCGATTTTCCCTGAGAAAGCGGTCGGTCGTAGCGATGGTGGTCTGCGGGTACTCTACCCCAAGCGTGGCCATATTGACGAGCTCCTTCATGCCGAGCCGCTTGGCCTCCGCGGTGGCCGGGGAGGCGATGACCCCGCCCTGGATCGATCCAGCGCGAAGGGCTGCCAGGGTCTCCGCCTGGCCGCCAATCTGGAAGATCACCATATCCTTGCTCGGATCGAATCCTTTTTGTTTGAGGACATAGCGCAAGGCGAAGTCGGTTGCCGAGCCAAAACGGCTGGCGCCGAGCTTCTTTCCTTTGAGATCCGCCAGCGTGCGAATCTCAGGCACGACCATGAGGGAATAGAGGATAGTGTCAAAGATGTGCGCGATGATGATGACGTCGCTGCCGCCCAATCGGGCAGTGATAGCCGATGGACCGCCCACCGTCACGATCGGGGTATCGCCCCCCAGAAGAGAGGTGACGGCTCGACCTCCGCCGGTAAAGAGAAGTTCCACATCGAGGCCGTGCTTGACGAATAAACCGGCTTCCCTGGCAATCCATCCCACAGCCTGGGTCCCCCCAATAGAGGCATAAACCACGTAGAGCTTTGCGGCGTGTGTTCGTGCCGGAATAAACGAGAGCCAGAGAGCCAAAATAAAGATCGTGGCCCGGACAACGTGCGTTTTTCCAGAGCCCATTCTCTGTCTCCTCATGACCCTGCCCGCTACCTTGTGCGATAACGGGGGCTGGGAGATTGGGACGGCATTTGGCCCCAGATCGAAGCGGCTGTGCGAAGAAGATCTCCCATGAATGAAATCAGCTCGATCAAACGTGTCCCGTTGCTCTGGCTAAGATCGGACCAACCAACGCCGCTCTGATAGTCACCAACTACCCGGCGTAAGGGTGTCCGGCCGAACGAAGAAAGCGCCCGTAAGGCGGCATACTGTCCATAACCCAGGCGAAGTTGCTGCCTTTCCTGATAGAGGAGAGACGGATCCGCGCGCAAGCCAATACCCAGGGCTTCCACTACCGCCCTTTCCCCGCGCTGATCTCCCGCCTGCTTATTGACCGCCTGGATTCTCTTGAGCAGATCCCTCTCCGCTCTTGCAGTTGGAGATTCCATGGCCTGCAATGAGGGCAGTATCTCCGAGGTTCGATCTGCGGGCTGATAAAATTTCAAGGCTTCAGGAATCCAGGACTTAAGCTGCTGGGTCCGAGTTTCGTGGCTTGGGTGAGTAGATATAAATTCTGGCGGTGCGCCACGCTCCTTGCGCTCCATTCGTTCCCACAGATCTAGCGAAACTCTCGGATCATAGCCCGCCTTTGCCATCAGAGTCAGGCCAACCTCATCAGCCTCAGATTCCTGCGAACGACTAAAGGGTAGGATCAAACCCACCGAGGCGCCCATGCCAAAGACCTGAAGTAGCTGAGGATTAATACCCGAGGCGCCCGCAATGGCTAGGCCAGCCCCTAATAACTGAGATTGGCTTATCCTCTCGCCTGCATGACGCAACAAGGCATGGGCCACCTCATGGCCGAGGACTACCGCTAAACCCGTCTCATCGCGGGCAATGGGGAATATCCCTGTATAGACCGCCACCTTGCCCCCAGGCACAGCGAAGGCATTTGCCATCTCCGGGTCATCGATGACGCGAAACTCCCATTTGTAATCCGGTTTATTCGCCGCCCGGGCAATTCTCTCCCCAATTTTGCGCACGATGCGCAAGGCCTCTGGATGGTTTGTAAGAACGCTGTCGCGCAGCGTATGGCGGTAGGCCTCTTCCCCTAATCCAACCTCCTGGCCCTCAGAAAGAAACATGAGTTGGCTTCTTCCTGTGTAAGGCGCCGTGGTGCAGGCAACGAGCAGGAGAAGAAACAGCACCAAGATCAAAGAATGGGCTTTTACCATAACAAGAAATAGACTATCTATTTTTCTCACTGTTGGCAAGAAACGGTTCCGGTCTGTCTCGCTAAACTCTGCTGCTTGACAGCATCCACGTTACCCCCTATACGCTATGCGGAAAAGAACCAAGCAAAAGGCCTTTATGGATCAAGTGCGAACCATCGGATACTATCCCCTTCCAGCTTTCGTGGTGGCTCAGGAGAAAGGGCTATTTGCCCGTCAACAGCTGGGGATCAACTTTGAGATTGCCACTTTCGCCCCGGACCACAATCGTGGCATGGCCGAGGGGCGCTGGGATCTAAGCCTGACCAGCCCCGACACCATGATTGCCCGAGCGACTCGAGACGGCCATGACTTCGTTCTTTTCTTGATGGCCGAGAAGGGTCTGCAGGTGAAGCTCTTCGGCGCCAGAAACATCAAATCCCCGGCCGAACTGCGGGGAAAATTGTTGGCCGGGGATCCCGGCGACTCCAACTATGATTTGCACCGGCGCAAGATCTTGCGCGATTACGGGCTCTATGAAACCGAGTATCAAGTTAAAATTATCGGCACCTCGCCCTTCCGGCTGGACGCGTTGCGCAAAGGAGAGGTGTCAGCCTGCATGGTGGCTCCCCCTTACGACGCCCAGGCCATAAGCGAGGGTTTCAATCTGCTGGCGCGGGCGGGCGATCACATACCCGACTACCCGACAGCGGCGTGCTGGAGCCGCAGGAGCTGGGCACAACAGAACCGGGGAAAGCTTTTCCGGTTCGTTCAGGCTTTCGTTGAGGCAACAGACTGGCTTCTTATGGCCCAAAACCGAGAAGAGGCCTTGAGACTCATGCAGGGCTACGAGGGGATCACACGAGAGCAGGCTGAGACCAAATTGGCTCGGGTCATTCCCAAAGCCGCCATCGATCCCTCCTCTATCCACCGCGTAGTGCAGCTGAGAATAGAAATGGGGCTTTACGATCCTCCCCATGACCCGATCGAGCGCTTTTACGACGCCGGCATTTGGTCCGAGGCCACCTCCTTACCGGGACCGGCACCCTTTGGTCTTCCGCAGACTACTTGAATTCCATCTCGCGGCACTCATCGTCCACTAAATCATTGACTAGAACCCCATCTTTCCAGGATTCATGATGTTGTTCGGATCAAGAACTTTTTTAATCTGACGCATGACCTCGAGACCGTAACCGTGCTCTTTTTCCATGTGGTGAGCCAGTTTCACGCCTACCCCGTGGGTGTATTCCATAGATCCACCCATCGACTGGACCAGACGAAGCAATTCATCCACTGTCTCTTCCAGGACAAGTTGGGCCTTGTTGTTTCCCTCATCTTCGATCCCCAGGCGCATCGAAAAAAGCTCCGGCTGAATCCAGAGGCCGCTCTCTTGAAGATGCACCCCACGCCTCTCAATGATTTCTATCGCCGCCTTTCTAAAAGACAACACCTTCGATCCCGGCAGCGCCACATGTATCCAGTCGCGATAAATCCCATCACTGCCGCGTTCCCTTCTTTGCCTGCGATTCTGCATAAATCGGCGGGCAATGATGTGCCGGTCGCGCCAAAACCTTTCCGCCTCCTCCTGAAGCAACCTGCTCCCGCCATCCCGGTCGCAGATAGACAATGCGATCTTTTCTTCCGCCGCCACTGTTTCCTGGTTTCCCTCAAAGGCTAAGTAAAGAACCGCGCCGCCGCGAAATTCATCACCGCCGTCGCCGAAGTCGACCACGGCGGGCCTCAAACCTTGCCTGAATATCCGCTGGATAGCGCCGTACCCTTGCTCAAAAGATTCAAAGAGAATGGCATGAAGAGCGCGCTTCTCAGGCGCAGGAAAAATTCTGACCGTAGCTTCAGTGATAATTCCAAAGCAGCCCTCGCCTCCGATAAGAAGAAATTTGAGGTTGATTCCGGCAGAAGACTTGGGGACAGACCGGGTGCGCAGAACTTCCCCGTTGGGCAATACGGCTTCCAGACCCAGGACCTGCTCTCCCATAGAACCGTAGATCCCGCCACGGTAACCCAGGCTGTTGGTTGAGATCGCGCCGCCGATTGTCGCCACAGGAAGAGTCCAGGGATCATGGCCGAGGATAAAACCCTCTTCGTTCAACCTCTTTTCCAATGACTCCAGAACAGTCCCTGCCTGGACGGTGGCCGAGCAAGATTCCTTATCAACCGCGAGAATTTTATTCATCCTTCTCAGATCCAGAACGATCCCCGGACGGACGGATAGAGCCCCGCCCATGAGTCCCGATCCGCCGCCATAAGGGATGATGGGCAGCCTTTCTTCATTCGCCAGGAGAACAATCTCCCGAACTTCGGCAGTCGATAGCGGCAAAACTACGCAAAGCGGGTTGGAGACGCCGGGCCTCTTCAGCGGGTGCATCCTGCCGGCGCTCAAGGCATCCCAGGAAATTTCCTCCAGGCGTTCCGGCTCCGTGATGACTTGCCCAGGACCCACAATGCGGGAAAGCCTGTCTAGAATCTTTTGATCGAAGCTCAAAGAAGTCCCCCTTGAGAAAAAAAATTCTATGGAAAAAGGCTAAGCTGGGTTAGAATATAGCCCAAAGGCCGAAAATGAGAAAGCCGGCGAAGCGGAACATGAGCGATCTAAAAATAATCAATGCTCTAATCCTGCCTATGACCGGGGAGCGAAATTCCTTCGATGGATTCGTGCGCGTCAAGGATGGCGACATTACGGAAGTGAGCGCAGGCGCGCCGCGTGATTCCACCAGCGGCGAGCAGGTCATCGATGCGGCCGGCTGCGTCTTGATGCCGGGCCTGATCAACGCTCACACGCATCTCTATCAAGTATTGCTGCGCGCGGTGTGGGAAGATCTGGAGCTGATGCCATGGCTACGACGGATCTACGGGTGTGCCAAGGTGCTTCGTCCGGAACACTTTTACGCGGGAAGTCTGCTTGGATGTGTGGAGGCGATTCGAAGCGGCGTGACGACGGTGTGCGAGCATAATTTTCTCAATCCCAGTCCGGAATGCGCGTTTGAGACGGTGCGCGCCATCCAAGACTCAAGCGTCCGCGCCGTCTTCGCCAGAACCATCATGGATACCGGAGAGATCGTGCCGGACTGCGTCAAGGAAAAGCCGGACCAGGCATTTCGCCATATCGAGAGTGTTCTGGCGCGCCATAAAACCGGAGAAAAGCTCCGCTTCATGACCGGACCTAACACGCCGCCGATCAACACGACGCCGGCGCTGCTCAAGGAAATCCGTGGTTTTGCCGATTCGAAGTCGATCGGCATCAGCGCGCATGTCGCCGAGTCCAAATCCGTGGTCGAAGCGGTTCGAAAGCAACATGGCAGAAACGGCGTGGTGGAGTTTCTCCATCAGTTCGGCATCACCGCGCCCGATTCCATCTTCGCCCACTCGGTTCATGTCACGACGGATGAGATCCGGCTACTCAAAGAAACCGGCACTTCGGTGTCGCACAATCCGGTCAGCAACATGATGCTCGGCGACGGCGTCGCGCCGGTCGTAGAGATGTTGCGCCACGGGGTGAACGTGGCGCTGGGCACCGACGGCGCGGCGAGCAATCATTCGCAGGATCTGTTTGATACGATGAAAGCGGCGTCGCTGCTGCAGAAGGTTCACCATCAAGATGCCGGCGTCATCAAACCTTATGAGGTCCTGCGCATGGCGACGGCCGGCGGAGCGAAGGCGTTGGGGAACGATTCCATCTGTGGCACGATCGAAGCGGGCAAACGAGCCGATCTGATTCTCGTCCAGATCGACACGGCCCACAATCAGCCGGTAAACGATATCTTCAGCCAGATCGTGCACTGCGTCAAAGCGAGCGACGTACGAACTGTGATCGTCAACGGTGAAATCTTGATGCGCGATCGCCGGCTCACGCGGCTCGACGAAAAGAAAATACTGGCCGATGCCAGGGTGGCCAATCGCGATCTGATGGAGCGGCTAAACCAACTCTCGTTCTAGCTCCGCATGCGCTTGCTCATATTCGGCCGCCGGCAAGAAGACCGGGTCTGCTCTTCGCCCTGGGATTTTAGGGCGAAAGGGAACGTTTAGCTTTTTCGCTTTTCTTACTTCTGTTTAGATCCCCAAATTTCTTCGAGCCGCCGGTCGCGGCCGCATGCGGCGCGGTAGAGCTGGTAGCGCACCGGGTTTCTCAGGTGGAAGTCCTGGTGATAATCCTCGGCCGGATAGAACTGGGATGCCGCGACGATTTCGGTCACGATGGGCTGTTTGAAACGGCGCTGCAAAGCCTTCTGGGATTTTTCCGCGAGGCGTTTCTGCGTTTTATCGTTGTAGAAAATGGCCGTCCGATACTGATTCCCGAAGTCGCAGAACTGGCCGTCGGACGTGAGCGGGTCGATATTGTGCCAGAAGACGTCGAGGAGTTTTTCGTAGCTGACTTTTTTCGGATCGTAGGTCACCTGCACCGCTTCGGCGTGGCCGGTGGTGCCGGTGACGACTTCGTTGTAAGTCGGGTTCTTTTTCGTGCCGCCGGTGAAGCCCGAGACGGTCGAAACGACGCCGTCCACCTTGTCGAAGAGCAGCTCCACGGACCAGAAACAGCCGCCGGCAAAAACGGCCTTGGCGGTCTCCGTTCCCTTGCCGTCCCCCTGAGCCGCATAAGCTATCCCTGTCAGGGCGAGAAAGACTATACCCAACGACTCTATCAGCGTCGCGCTCTTCATAAATCCCCCTTGCGCCCCCAATGAAGCTCCCCGCCCCAAGGGGCGGGGTTTCTTTCAGAATAATTTGCAAAACTCTAGATTCCACCCGTCAGACAAAGTCTGCTCAAGTTGAGCCGACCCCTCGTGTCATTCTGAGGCCGCAGGCC
>Ga0209212_1001284_pt1 | contig 42172 bp, 31 predicted proteins | sample RifGroC2_FD_183996 | JGI IMG/M metagenome (GOLD analysis project Ga0209212, IMG submission 183996) | Groundwater microbial communities from Rifle, Colorado, USA - Groundwater C2 (SPAdes) (version 2) | ecosystem: Environmental > Aquatic > Deep subsurface > Groundwater | place: Rifle, Colorado... | reverse complement strand
CATCTTGCGTTTGTCGATAACGCCTAAGCGGTGAAGATCACTGGCCGTCTCGTGTACCATATCGAGAATTCTACTTGTTTTTTTCATCTTTTACCTCCACCAAGGACCCGTCCTTGAACGCAGCCTGCATTTGCTTTTCGGTCATCGACAGCAAGTCGTCAGCGATGATTCGGAGACCTATCAGCTCTCTATCTGTTATGTTCGCCCGCTCATTCTTCTCGAATCCGAGCACGAAAAACCATCGATCATCGCGGTTGGTCGCCAACAGAGTCCTAACGCTCCCACTTTTTCCCCGCCCTGGCAGTGCCACGCGCTTTTTAAAAACCCCGCCGCCGAGATCCGCATCCACAAGGCCAGCCTTCATTTCGTCCACGGCTCGACAGAGCGCTAAATCCGCCAACCCTGCCTTTTTGGCCCACTTGTGGAACTCCCGGTTTTTGAGGATCATAGTTTTTTATACCACTAAGTGCAACCACGTTCAAGTCGGAAAAACAGAATGCCCAGAGACGACGCTTCCCAGCCTCCATAGATGGCGGCCATATGTGCGGATCATGCGGAGGGACCTATTTCCATCAGCTCACCGTAGGTCTCCACCGGATCGACGTGGCAGGTAACCCCCTTGCCGGTACGGGCCAGCCTCTCGTTTATTATCTCCGTCATCCGCTCGGCCAAGGCTGCATCCCCAATCGGAACATATGTAGAGGTCCCCTTGGGGAGGATAGCCAGTATCATCAACAGTCCTTCGGTTCTGTGCGAACCAGCCTTTGCTGTCGAAATGAAACACTGAGAAGGACTTAGGGGAGTACGGTAGGCAAAGTATGGTGAATGGAACGCCCCACCGGTCCTCAAGAATGCCGGTGTGACCGGGTGATAATGGGTCTTTGGCTGTATGTCGGCAAGATGGGGAATGACGGCGACCCGGCCGCCGGAGATTTCCTGCACCATTTTCTCAAGGTGATTGTGAGCCGGAACACCTCGCAGTGACAATTCGGTGCAACCGTTGGGATAGTGCACGGTGACCTTGGTAGCTGATACCTGGAGGAGATCGTCGCCCAAGCGAATGAGCTGCTTGAAGGCTTCCTTCATCCCCAGCGATACCTGATATCGTAGAGACGTGTCACGGAGACGGAATCCCAGGCTGGAAAGAAAGTCCTCGCGGTTGGTTCGCAGACCCTCAATCTGGTGCACGACGGCGGAAGCGCCCAGTTCAGCCAACAAGCGAGGCTGGTTTGTGAGCTCGGCATCCCTGATTTTCTTGAGTTGCCGCACAATTTCCCATATAGGTTGCGCCCACCTTTCGTGCGCCAGGTGGCGATTCGGATCGCGCATAAGCTCGGTCAAGGCATCCTGCAGTGGCAGCGTTTCGGTGCCCTGGTTACGAGGTGCCCCAAACAACTCATTGTCCCGCATTTTTCGGCCGGCCTCAGGATCACGTCCCCGAAGGCGGGTTATCTTGTCAGCCAAATCACGCGCTACCTTGAATCCACTGGCGACTTTGTCGTCGCTGCACCGAAGATCCGAGGTGACAATTCCAAAGGGATTTCCCGAAGCTGCCGCGATCTCCTCGCATGAGGTCGCAGACTCGCGCACCATATCGAGACTCCACTGTAAGCCGGAAAGAAACTTCTCCCATTCCTGGCCGGCGCGCGAGCCAGAGGCAAAGCCGTGAGGCGGCAGATAGACCGCGGCGCCCAGCGACATAAGCTTCTCTTGCAGGCCGGGGCACAGCTTCTCTACCGTAGCAAGAATGTAAATATCGGTCGATGGCAGGTCTTGATCCTGCAGCACGCCCAAAATAACCTGTTGGATTTCACCGGCTGAAGGCTGGGAGGAGAAAGCCCGGCTGTGCATCTTGTTCCTTGGTTCATCAAGAACGAGAATGCGCCAGATCGGCTTGGCGGGCTTACCCTTCTGATACTTGATCTGACCTGATTTGAGCTGGTGATAGTGGCCAGAAGGCCCGACCATAACTTTAAGTGGTTCTGTCATCGCTCCAGAAGCTCCTTGATCATCTTCTCGATTTCATCTGCCGAACCCCGGCAGTAGCGCACTCATACTGCTAAGTTTTTCAGGCTGGGTGATGCTTGTTCGAACTGCCGACTGGGTAGCCGGTAGAGGCATCCCTGTGCCAGCCCTTTTTATTTGGAATTTCTAGCAAACTGTGATATTTACAGCATTTACATCAACACAATGAGAGGTCAGGTAGATGACAAAAGCCGATTTAGCCGATATTTTGAAAGAGAAGCTCTCTTACAGTAAACAAGAAGCAGTCGAATTGGTGGAACTCACCCTTGGAGTTCTCAAGGATGCGATTGTAACCGAAGGGCACGTAAAGATAAGTGGGTTCGGGAATTTTATGGTCCGGGAGAAAGCTGACAGAACCGGAAGAAACCCGCAGACCGGTGAGACTATTACTATTTCATCAAGAAAGGTTCTAACGTTCAAGCCGAGTACTACCTTAAAAGGTCGAATCAATCAAGACTTGTGTAGTAACTGACGCACCCCTTACCCCTCAAGACATTCATCATGCAAATTTGCTTAGCAAGCTAACGATGACTCCAGCAAACTTTTCGGAATTTTCGACTATGGAATTAATTTTATCATTTCGATCACCAGCCGACTTCACCACCTTCATCAACTCCCTAAGTTTATCTACATCTGCCGGTTCAGGAAAAAGCTCCTGAATTTCATCATCAGTCAAACGGGTTACTGAAGAAACGACGGAAGCCAGTTTTGCATCGGTACGCTTCCCCGCCTCTTCAATAGCCTTATCTGCGTCTTGATCAAATTTATCCCAATCAATGGCCATGTTCGATCTCCTTTTTACTTTTTTACTGTTTCGATCACAGACTTGATTTGATCTAGGTACTTTCTCGTATTTTCCTCTTTGTCTGTCACATTCTGAGCCTTCTTCAACAAAGTTCCGACACCAGAATCGATCTTGTCAATAACGATCGACATCGTTTGATCAGTAACTCCTGCCATCTCCATATACCGACGCCGACTCTCGTCTACTTTTGCCGCCGATACAAGGAAGCTTGTTAGGCTGTTGTTGATTGCTCTAGCTTGCTGATATTCTTCATGAAGTGTTCGTTCGAGCAGACGTTCAGCGTCATCAAGTGGTTTAATCAATTCGAGGCGTTTTGAATTGATTTTGACCTGGAGCTTAGGGCCTAAACGAACAAGGAACTCTTGCTGGTCATTTTTGTTGCCAGTACGAACGATTTCAGCCCACACCCTTTCGAGGTTCGGATCAGAGATAACCTGCCGAGTGAATTCGGGGACCCATTCCTGCATTATAAATTCGTCCACCTTGCTTCGTTTGTCACAGAAATATTTGTGCAGCAAAGTGAAGTGGGCTTCTTCGATAGCGGAGATCCGATTCCCCAATTGCATCGAAAGTTCAGGGGCTTCTTTGGGAAGGGTCACACAAGCAGGTAAAGAAAAACTGGAAAAAATGAGAAGCAGGGCTGCCATTCCCAATCGCATAATTTTGTTCACCATCATCCCTCCTTTGAGAATTCTACTTCTCGCCTATGCGCATACGATTACAAACTTTCACGCTGAGCTTGTCATCAATGATGCCATTAACGCCAAGCCCTTGTATTGAGTCCCCGGAACATCCCGATGCTGATCCGCCCGAGGCTGACATCTTATTCCCCACCAGCGGAAGCACAGACTTTCATTCGGAACCGATGACGGTTAGCTCTCCTTGAGATGTTTTTTCTAAATACAACACGGTACTTCCAAGAACCCGAAGCATCTCTGCAGAGATTTTAGATTTCTTAAGTCCAGGCTGAATGATAAATACCTGAAACTTCACCGATGCTGTACGAGAGCGACGTTGAATATTGATCAAGTCAGCAAGTGTCCCCTTGAGAAAACGGCTGTCTCCTTCTTCTCTCCAATGGTTATGCCGTTTTCTTAGATGATCAACAAGACGAGATATACCACCATGCTTCCAACGGATGGACTTTTGTGCCTGACCACAGACCTCATATAGATCCTTGATTCTTGCACCGGGTTTTGCACCACTGGAGAACTTACAGTGAAGTAATCCCAATAAAATTTTATTACCTGGAAACACTAGTGTCCCAACGTTAGCTGGATGCTGAGCTGCAACGATTCGAAGTTACAGTGGAAAATGCGTCCCTAACCATTTAACGACTTGAAATTTTTCCAGAGGTCTTGCAATCCTTGTGCAGCATCGCACAGGGGGGGCAGCCATGTACGCTGGAAAGCTTATTTTCTCTCAAGTTATGGAGCATCTACCGCTCCATGTTTTTCACAAATGCGTCGACAGGTACAATGGCAACTTCAAGGTGAAGGATTTCACTTGCCTCGACCAGTACCTCTGCATGGCATTTGCTCAGTTGACGTACCGCGAAAGTCTGCGGGACATTGAAGCTTGCCTCCGAGCCCAGAAGAGCAAGCTGTACCACATGGGAATACGCAGTACCGTTTCACGCAACACCTTGGCCAATGCCAACAAGGTGAGAGACTGGCGAATTTATGCCGACCTTGCCCAATCGCTGATTCAGACTGCTCGTAAGCTTTAACTTGGCGACAGTTTCGCTGTGGAATTAGACAGCACTGTTTACGCCCTGGATGCTACAACTATCGACCTTTGTCTCTCAATGTTTCCGTGGGCCAACTTCAGAACAAATAAAGGAGCAATAAAACTTCATACGTTACTGGATCTACGTGGAAACATTCCGAGTTTTATCTACATCTCGGACGGCAAGCTTCATGAAGTAAACACACTGGACATGATTCCTTTGGAACCAGGAGCTTTCTACGTCATGGATCGTGGATATCTGGACTTCGAGCGTCTGTATCCCTTTCACCATGGTGGCGCGTTCTTCGTGATCCGGGGTAAAACCAACTTAAAGTGTCGCCGGGTGTACTCAAGTCCAACAGACAGATCTACTGGAATAATCTGTGACCAGTCTGTACTACTCACCAGTGTTCGCTCAGCAAAAGTATATCCAGAGAAGCTGCGCCGGATAAAATACTACGATGCTGAAACTGATAAGGCTCTGGTTTTTCTGACGAATAACTTTGCGTTGCCGGCCTTAACCATCGCCCAGCTATACCGAAGCCGCTGGCAGGTGGAACTGTTTTTCAAATGGATCAAGCAAAACTTACGAATCAAGAACTTCTATGGGACCTCCGAAAATGCTGTGAAGGCTCAGATTTGGATCGCCATCTCGGTTTATGTACTGGTGGCTATCATGAAGAAGCGGCTCAAAATCGAGGCCAGTCTCTACACAATTTTACAGGTCTTGAGCGTCACCATGTTCGAACGAATAGCGTTATTACAAACACTTACAGAAGCGGACTACAAAGACGACCAAGATCAAGTTGATAACCAGCTGATATTATTCAGCTAAACGTTGGGACACTAGTGACCTGGAAAGCCTAGTCTGATTTATGCGCCTATTCTTACTTAGAGCCATTTACACTTCAACCACAATTTGGCCTGCGTTTATAATAGCTTCGACAGCAATTTCAATACTAGAATAGATTTCAATGTCACTGTTAATGGCATCGAAGCTAACAGCGAGAGAATATTTTGCTGACGAATCTACATCTTTATCCCAACCAGGGTGTCCAATAACTCCTATGCAAAAATCTTCTGGGAATTGGTTTGAGTTCAAATATGCCCAGTCTTTTTGTACGGTGCCAATACTCCGCTTAACTCCTGTAATATTTCCCCAATGATCTCTCTCACGTAGCATCCAAGGAATTTCTCCTTCACCATCATTAACGCCCCGAGCACCATCTCTCAATATCCTAGTTCTGAAAGAATCGTAACTTTCACCAATTTTCGAACTTTTCCAATCAACCCAAGTCGATAGATAGTTCCTAGGGTTTCTTCTTGTTCTCTTAGGTTTTGCAGCATATGACAGTGTCACATCAATTCTTATACTGTGTTCTTCGATGATATTGCGCAAATCATCAGGAATTGGTACTCGATAAATATGAGCCTCACGTGCTTTGACCCTCATTTCCCCACTACTGATCAAAGTAACGCGGTAAAGTGAATTTGTTGTAGCTCGATCAACATCAGGAATACCATATCCTATTTTCCTTATGGCGTTAGCTTTGGTATGATGATTTTCGGCCCAACGGGGCCACCGTGCGGAGTTTACTATCAATGCTCGATATAAAAGAGCAGGCTCATTGGGGAAAAGTGCTTCGATAGAAGCGGCGATATGGGCAACCTTTGGAGCAGAAAAGGATGTGCCAACACAGTCTCTAGCAAAGGCGGGGCCACCATTAGGATATGTTGACCTAACTAGTTCTGGGCAAACTTCTGGCGGTGAAACAATGTTAGGCGGATTTCCCCTATCATGAACAGTTCCGCCCCCGAATTCCACAACCTCTGGCTTTATTGAACCCCAAATACCAAGTCCTGTTGTGGTAAATGCAGATGGCATTCCGGGTGTTTCAAATGAAACGGTGTCTGGCGTGTTGATCTCAGCGTGTGCAACAGATCCGACGGTTAAAGCTTGAAGGCTCTGAGAAGGGTTAGGAATGCGGCAAGAATCTTCCAGCAAATAACTGGGATATCTCCGCCCTGCACGCACGTGATCAGCTATACCGTATCGAATTGGGCCAAGTGAATTGCGCGACAGGTTGCCGGCACTTTGAATTATTAAAACATCTTTATCGTAGGACAGTAAGTCCATCTGTGCAGCCCAAGAAGACATATGACGAATTCTGCAAGGGTGAAAGCCAGATATAGAGTGATTGAATATTTTTGTCGGATGCCGAAGCGCACAATACTTATCAACAACTCGAGAAAGTAAAGCTGGAGGGAAAATATCATCAATTAACTTATTATGTTCGTCAAGAACTCTCGCGTTTCGAATCCAGAAAGGTAGCTGATATCTCCCGTGGCGAGGAATTTGGTTCGGATACAATATGGCACCAGCAACTCGGGTACCGTGCCCCCCATTGTCAACATAATCAGCGACATCTGTGGAGGGTTTCCCAGGTATAAAACACTCTGATGTAGCAGTATCAATTGCGTTTCTTAATAGAGTATGCTCTTCTTGAATACCGCTGTCGATGACACAGACAAATGGTGCATGCTCATCGGGTCCAGCAACTTGAAACTCAGGATTTGGTACAGGTTGCGAAAGACCAGGCACTTCGGCTAGTAGTGTATCAGGTTCAGTAACTTCGAACAGATAAGGATAATTCAAAACCAAATCTTTGAAACCTAAACCACAGATTCTCACCCTTGCTGTAAAACTATCAGGCAAAAAAATTGCGGCGCCATCAATCAAATCTAGCACTTCTCCATCATAATCTTCGACAATAGTGATGAATTGGTCTTCGCGCTGCAACCTTAATTCATCCCATTTTTCATACGCTTCAGTCCTCTTGCGTTCCCAACGCAGTTTCCTCGTTTCATATTTAATGTCAGTTTCATCATCTTTTTGCGGCTTAAGTTCAGCCAATACTATCGCACCAATGCATTCTATTCCGAATTCTACAACATATTCCGACTGGTCATTTATAAGAGGCCATTGTTCTCTGAGTTTCTCCGATAGCAAGCGGTCAAGTCTACATTCAAGTGTTGGATCGGCTACCAGCTCATAAACTTTTGCGGAATTGCCACTCCGAACTTCGTCCCGAGCGAACGCATCAACTTTCTCATGAAACCTTGCTAGATCTATTTCCTCAGAGGATATAATAACAAACCCGTCTTCTTGTTCGGATACGATTTCAAAACCGAAAGACCTAAGAAAATCAAGATCGGAATCAGGATCAACTTTTATTAAAATCGGCACGCCAACAGGTAAGGTAGGTAAGTTTTGTGCTATGCGAGCACGATTTCTCTCCGCCCAATAAGCAGAAGCATTTGTAGCTGCCTGTTTCAATGTATTACTATGTTGAATACGATTAGCGCAATTGTTCACAAATTGTGGGGGTGGGTTACCGCGGCCATTTAGGAAAGGGCGGTCAGACAAGACAAAAGGCAAAGGAAGGTGTTGGAACTCTATTCTAGGTGGCATGGAAAAGCTCCCCTTGTTGGTCCTTCGAGTATATTTCATTCAAAGCCAGTTCTAGATCCTTTTGAGTTACAACTTTGTTACCTTCCAATATTGCAGTCTTTGCTGCATTTTGTGCGACACTTACTATATTTGCTGCTGACATTCCAACCATTTTATTCGATACAACACCCCAATTTAGTTTGGGTTGTGTTTCCACTGCGGATAGAGTTGTTTTCAATAGCTCCAATATTTCGATATGCGTAGGTATCGGAACCTCAAAGACGTCATCAAATCTTCTAAATATTGCCTTGTCCAACATTTTATCTAGATTAGTTGCAGCAACAAGAAGTCCAGGTGCATTAAAATCATCAAGTAGTTGCAGTAATGTATTAACAATCCGAGGTATTTCCCCAACATCATTTGAGAGGTTTCTTGATTTTGCAATAAAGTCACATTCATCTAAGAACAGTAAAGATGGTTGTTTTTTTACTGTTTCGAATACGTTTCTCAAATTAGCTGCTGATTCACCGAAATAAGATGAAATCATCGCATCAAATCGTACCTTAACGAGTGGAAGTCCAGTATTCCAAGCCAACCGTTCAGCCCCTAAAGTTTTTCCACAACCAGGGGGACCATAAAGTAATACTTTCTTTTTGTATGAAAAACCAAACTTTGCTAGTCGTTCACGAGCTGCAAATTCCTTTTCAACTCTTCTAAATCGTTTATCTACTTCTTCATTTAATATCATATGATGTCTAAGTTCATCATGTGATATTATAGTGACCATTGGATCATTATTTCTTTTACTCATTGGGAGCGTTGCTAAGCTTTTATCATTTTCTGCGATTAGGCGTGATTCAAGAATTTTTTCGAGATTTGCCGCTAATACTAGGTGTCCCTTTACTCGCTCAGCTTCGATTATTTTTTTACAAGAGAACAATATTTCTTTATCTGCTCCCTTGCTTACAGCCTTAAACAATCGTTTTACCAAATCTGCCTGCATATCACACCCACGCTTTTTATGTAATTACATCTAGTTATAAAAGACTTGGACCTGAAGGGTTTTCCCTATCGCCGAAGATTAACAATGCCAGGTCTTCGGAATCAAGGCCTACCACCACGTCGTAAAAGTTTTCTCTCATCCTTTCCTAAGCGACGACCAATATATACCCATTTAATTACATTTATAAGTTTTTTTCGCTTTTCCATCAGAAATTGTGATAGCCTCTGGCTAAGTAAATTTTCTAAGTGTGCGGTTTAGAGCTATTTTTACGGCCAACCTAATGATACACTTCCCAAAGCAGCCTCAGATACCCGAGACATGACTTCGTCGCCTTCATAGACGTCCTCAATCCATGCCTGAGACGAATCGTCAGTGTGTTTTTTCCATCGTTCATTGTGGATCTCCAGCATCGCCAGTAGGGTCATCGCCGTTGCTAGAGTCAGCCCCGATCCATTCACTGGTAATCTTGCCCCAATCAATCGGACGTTCTTCTTGATTGGTCCATACCCTCCAGAAATCGGGGTCGTCAGAAGCGGGCCTCTGTTCATCACTCAAATGTTTCATTTCGATAAGCGCAGGAACTTTGGATGCTACTCCCAGCAGAATACAATGGCGCGTGGGCAAGCTGGGCAGTTCGCGCAAAAGGCCACGCGCGTTATCAGGAACAAGACGTGAGACTAATTCCTGGTCCCGATCATTGGTAATTCTATGGAGGAGGAAGGAATTACATTGCGATAGAACTGTTTCTGACAATTCAGAAGGCCGCTGTGACGAGAGGACAAGGCCAAGACCGAACTTGCGGCCTTCCCGGGCAATCCGCTCGAATATCCCCCTGCACATGTCTGCGGGGCTTGGAATCTCATCTCCATGAGGAAGCCGCTTTGCCACAAAAGTATGCGCCTCTTCCAGGACAAGCACAGTTGGCAGATTTTGAGCGTAAACTTTTCGGTAACGCTGTAAAGATTCGAGAATTATTCGTGAGGCAACAGCAATCACCAGATGCAGAATTTCATAGGGCACAAGAGAGAGATCGATAACGGCTACGGGGCCATTTCCCCCAGCATTAGAACCCACATGATTATTAAGCCAATCCGCAAGAGTCGGCTGATTGTCAGGTAAAATTACACCTCTCATGCGCGGGTCAGCTTGCATCGCTTTTATTCGCATGACCATTGTTGCGATAAACTGATTTGCGTTGCCGCCTTGTTGATTGGCTATAATTTCCAAATAATCGGCCAAGCTGTCGGTGTCAAAATTGACCGGGGTGTCTTCATTACAGCAAATCGAATTCACATCTTTTGGGTATTGCGCCAAAACTACGTCGATTAGCTTAGAAATTTCTGAAAGAGCTTCATCTGAAAAATCATGATAGGTTCTGTTCTTCTTATGGTTTGCTGTCAGCGTCTGGTTTAATTGTGTTTCTAGATTTTTCAGATGCTTCTGTAGCGGATGTTTTACGTCGAGTTTAGTTTTATAGCTCCCGATATCATTGATAAATGCAAGGAGTTGGGAGCCACAATTATCAGTGTCTGGCCACCCTATGGTCCCTTTTGCTTCAAACTGCGATAGGTACGCAAGTACCATGCGGCACCGACCCCAGATCTTCGTTTTTATATCGAGGATTCGACAACTGCCAGATCGTAGATCTCGCAAAGCAGTTTGAAGTATCGGCCTTTGTACCCTCGGTGCCGCCTGAGCAACCGCTGCCCATTCTGAGCTGTTCCACATCCACGCCGGCAACGAGAACTCTTTGGCGTCGGAATTTGAAACTGGGGGAACCTGAAAGACTCGGCACCCGGAACCCAAGTCCTGAAAACACTTAGAGTATTCCCCGTTGGGGTCAAGGATAATAAATCGAGCGTTTGGATTGCTTTTCTCTCCGGGTGTTTGCTCCCCTTGAGCCGTGGCTGCTGGCTCCTTGATTGACGCCTGAGCCGATTCAACGGCAGAACGGACCAGAGCCGCCAAAGTACAAGATTTCCCGCTACCGGTGTTTCCCAGAACCGCGAGATGCCGACCAAAAAGCTTGTCTGGATCAATGCCGATAGGCGCGTCATGCGCAATAGGACAGGTCCCCAATATAACTCTGCTGTCCTTACCCTCGCCTGTAACAATGGCGATTGTCTGCTCGCGAGTCGGAAGGATTGCCGGATCACCAACAGATGGAAAGCTTTGGACACCCCTCTCTAGACGCCATTTGCTATGCTCTGAAATCAACGTCCCAATTGGGCAGATCGTCATCTTTCTCAGTGGGAAAGGCAAATCGATAAGGCCAAAATCTTTAAGTCCTTGTCGCTTGGGGTAAGCCGATCTTTCAACACCCAGCCACACGACGATTCCTACAACAGCGCCGGATTCATTTGGCAACAGGACAAAGCTATTAATCCTGGGAAACGGCGTGGGCACTCCGGTATTCAGAGCGGTATTGCGAGGGGAATCCACGTCGAGCAGGACGGTGATTTCATCTGGCGAGACACTCTCGACCGTCCCGATTGTCAAGGACGAGATTCGTGAGATCGGTGAGGTCATGCCTCTTCCTCCTCAACTTTACGGAGAGAGGGTTCCCATCCACGGTTTCGCAATAGCTCCGTTTGCCGGATAGTGATACGGTCGATGGCGGGTTTGGGTAGATAATTCTCAACCAGCGTTGACATGCTTCCAAAATGCGGCCCGATCAGCAAGGATATCTGGGCTTTTCTTCCGATCTGTTTGCAGAATGAACTGATTCGTCCTCCCTCATCGCCGAATGAAATAATGACCAAGTGGGTGGAAGGGATTGTGAGCATGTCGGCAATCGTCCGGTTGATGTGCTCATCTCCAAATCCATAGCCATATGTCACGAGTACAGAATTGGGGCGACAAACAGCGGCAGCGTAATCTCGGAACAGTTCGACGTAAGGGTATTCAGATGTCTCCCTGTCTTTTGCGGAATTCGGATAGATCATCACCGACTCACAGGGTTTGTCATTGATGGCCGGGTGGTCGTCCTGCGGCCCAAAAGGCAACCCGACTTTTCGCACAAAGCCGTTGCGATAAATCCAGTCTAAAGAGCCATGAAGCTTGGTCACCCGGACCACCCCCTCCAGATAACGCGGCTCGCCACGAATTCCTGGAGGGTTGTAGTGCATGTCGATGTCCAGCCGTGAGGAGCGAAAAATCGGTTCGAGACAGCCCACGAAACGATCTAACAAGTGTAGGCCAGCGAGATCAGCGCCATACTCAACTAAGCGGTCATAATTTGTCGTGAAGATGTGGAGGCGCTCACGGGTGGCCGTTCGGCTGGAAAAACTAAGGAGGAATGATACCAGCATCACCAACGAATCGAGTTTTTCAGTAGCGCTTTGGCCTGCATTCTCTGCCACAGGTTCTTCCTCTGGCTTAGCGCCCTCTACTGTTTTCTCGACGGCACTCTTCATATCGCGCTCTGTTGTCGAGATCCCATTGAGGAATTTCTTGAACAGGGAATTCAGAGCCGTTGTGATGCCCTCGTGCTGTCCGTCGCCCATGATTTTCAAGCCTTGAGCAAGAACATTTGCAGCCCGAATTTGGTCTTCAATATTCGCTTCACCGCGCCCCATTGCCTCGGCGGCCTTCTTAGCGGCTTTATGAAGTTTATCAGCAAAGGGGAAATCGGTATAGTCGCACGCCATATCTGACGCTGTTGTGCCTGCCTGAATAGCCACTGCCTTGGTGAAGCCGCTGCCAAGGAGTAGAGCAAGATGCTCGCTCTGAAAAACAGCAGCCAACCAGGGCTCGATGTGCTTTTTCTGGAGTACCAGAGTTTCTTCGGGATTTGTCACATCATAGTTTTCTTCGTTCCCGATACGGTAGACGTGCTTTCCCCATGCCCTCATGGCTGCTCTCCTAGAAACCTTCGATATAAGTCAGTTGGCCTTGCCCACCAGTTAGCAGGGATGAGGTTATAAAGATGCTCCTCCCATACCAACAATCTCCATCAACTTCCCGTAGCTGGTTACGACGTCATATTTCACGTGGTCCGGATCAATCTTGTGATTGATCTCCTCGAAGAACTTTCGGGCGCATTCGATTTTCTTTTCCTCGATAGCCCGTAGATCCATGGTGGACATGGAGCCTTTGGTTTCGGCCACAAAGTAGATGTGCTTGACCGATCCTTTCTTGAAGGAAATGGCCCAGTCAGGGTTGTAGTCTCCAACAGGTGTCGGAATAAGGAAGCCACGCGGGAGTTTTGCGTAGACAACGACTTCAGCACTTGTGTCAAGTTCTTTAACGAACTCTCGCTCAACTTCGGAATCGGTAATCACGTAGTCATAGATATGATTCCTGAGCTTCTCGCTGGCTTTGGTGAAGTCCTGCTTACTCTGCCCGGCGGTGAAAATATCGATATCGTGTGTCTCGGCAATTCCGTCATAACTCAGCCGTTCGATAATGATCGTCGCCTTTTGCTCGTTAATCAGACGAGATACCTCCGAGATAAAGTGTTCAGGGTTCTGCCTGAACTGCTTAAATACGGCCGGTTGTATGCCACCGAGGATCTCGGCGATGGTTTTGCGAGTAAGTTGGCTATTCTCAGCAATCTTGCCTAGCAGGTCATATGTGACCATGGAGTGAACCGAAGCGTTATGTGTTTCAACTGCCGTATTCTCGAGCTTAAATCCTCCTCCGTTTTGGAGTTGCGAGTCGGTAATCTGGTCCGCCTGGATGCCGGATTGGATCGTGAACTGCAAGGGTGTAACCCGCAGTTCCTTATCAAGCGCTCGTATGCTGTTCCGAATGAGTTCACTTGAATCGAACTCAACACGGTAAACGGCTTTCTTGTTTATACGGCTCCAGAGCGCTTTGAACTCCTCCTTCTCAAAGTTGGAATTCAGCGGATTAGTCTTGGGCTTGCGGTCGTCACCCACATCCGGCAGTTGGGATTCACTGAAGACAGTGTCGATCAGCCCGAAGATCTGATCAGCGTGAGGCGCAAGTTCAGGGGGCAATGCGGCCAGAGTGCCGCTGGCTTTGGCTTCGTGATAAGCCTCGGCTATTTGGTCGGTGGCATCATCCGTATAATCGTTCTTCAGGAGGTATTTATATATCTGCTTGGCCATAACCGGAGTTATTTCCAGAGGACCGGTTTCAGTAGCAATGACTTTGCCTGTGAAATAAGTCTGGTCTGCTTTTCGTGGACGAGCCGAAAGTGAATTGCTGATTTCGTGCTGGAGATTGGCAACGAAGTCTTTATAGCTTTCGCTTGCCACGACCGTCAGCACATTAATGTCATGCACCGTGGCAGGGTGGTCCATCCGGTCCCCGTGCTGGTTGACCGACAATCGGAGGCCTCGCCCTACCTCCTGACGGCGTGAAATAGTGTTATCGCTATGCTTGAGCATGCACATTACGAAAACGTTTGGGTTGTCCCAACCTTCCCGTAGGGCTGAGTGAGAGAAAATAAAGCGAACGTCTTTTTTACGTCGCGCTTCTTCGTCATCTTTTGCTGTCGGAAACGACAACAAAGATTCTTTGTCTTTTAAAATCAGGTCGTAAGCATCGACGTCATCCGAAAGCCCGGCATCTTCTCCACGGGTTTTGAAACTGGGGTTGGTAAGTTTTTTCGTTTTTTTGTCAATGGAGAAGTAGCCATTGTGCGTACGACCAACTCGAATCTCGGCCAAATACTTACGGTAAGCCTCGTTGTCAAGGGCGAGTTCCCCTAAATAATCGACTTTGAGCTGCTCGTACTCCTCCTCGAAAATACGAGCGTATTGCCCCTGTTCGTCGGCTTGACTGTAATCTCGATACTTGGCCACTTCGTCGATAAAAAAGAGTGATAGGACCTTTATTCCCTGAGCAAAGAGGCGCTGTTCCTTTTCAAAGTGCGCCTTAATCGCTTCACGAATCTGAATCCGACGGATTGCTAACTCGGTTACGTCCCCGGTCGCGTCGCCCGCACTCAGCAAATGTCCATTGGTAAATTCAACAGTATCTTCGTTAGCGTCGATCTGGGCAATTACAAAACCGCGATATTGGTCAAGCTCGTTCGACTCTACAAACAGGTCCGTGCCTTTTTCCAGGCGTTTCACGATCCGCTTGATGGCCCCTCCCTGGCGCACCTCCATCTCAATACGAGCCACCGGCGCTTTCTTGGAAATCTCAATTGATTCCAGATAGAGATAGGCGTTGGTACCAGCCAAACCCTTTACAGCTATACCGCGAACTGCAATCTTCTTCACCAATTTTTGGTTATAAGCGTCCAGGGCATCAAGACGGTGGATCTTGTTGTGCGTGGTGCGGTGCGTCGCCGAATAGCGCAGGATCATCAGCGGCTTGAATTTGGCCACCGCCTCCAGCGTCTTTGCACCCTCCATTTTTTGCGGCTCATCGAGAATCAGGATAGGGCGGTTGCTGCTGATCACATCAATGGGACGGCGGGACTGGAAATCATCCAATTCGTCATAGATACGACGGTTATCCTTGCCCGTGGCATTAAATGCCTGAATATTGATGACCATGACGTTGATGCCAGCGTCAGATGAGAAACTTTCCAGGTGATGCAATTGTTTAGAGTTGTAGATGAAAAAGCGGGCTTTCTTGCCGTAAGCCTCGGTGAAATGCTCTGCCGTAATTTCCAGCGATTTGAACACGCCTTCCCTGATTGCGATGCTTGGCACCACGACAAGGAATTTTGTCCAGCCATAAAGCTTGTTCATCTCGAAGATGGTCTTTATGTAGCAGTAGGTCTTGCCCGTACCGGTTTCCATCTCAACATCGAGATTGACCTTGCATCCGGCGCTAGTCACTAGCTTGTCCGACAAAGGCAGATTCTGCCGCCGCTGCACAGCATGGATGTTTGCGAAAAGCTGAGTGTCGCCCAGTTGTATATCGGAGTTCTTGAAGCCGGTCTGCTCCCAAAGCCGATTCTCTTTGCCAGGATCGAGCCGATAAGCAATGCCCGAGGTGTTAACCTGCCCAGTAAAGCAGTCAATCACGGACTCAACTGCGCTGGTCTGATAGGGCTGGATTTTGAACTTAAGTTTCATGCCGCGCCCTCCTTAAATCGACTTCACTTCGGTGCCCGGAGACATCTGCTTGAAGATCTGTTCCACGTTGATTTTGACGGCGTCCGATACAAACCCGTTGTCACGGAATACAACCCGCAGGGGCTCGAATCGGGCCAACTCCTTGACCAGTTCTTCATTCACGCCGGTATCGAAGCAGGCTACCAATGCATTCTCATCAACAAAGAACACCGTGCTGCCCTGGATGGCTTCCTTGCGTATAGGGAGTGAAAGATCCACGCCCCAGTCCAGCAGCACCTGGAAAAGTAGGTCTTCCGGCTTGCGGTCTGGCTTGATGTTGTCAGTGAAGATCTCGAGCTGGCCCTGGTCGATGGCATCCGGCGTATAATAGACGTCGGCCATGTTAGACGAGTCGACTTTCAACACGCGGAAACCGATATCCTTGTTCCACCTCTCGTGACATTCCCCTTCGAGAACCTTTTTCCCAGCGCGACGGATGCGTTCTTTAGAGATTTCGGACAACACGAGCGGTCGGTCCGAATTTTCCAGCAGCTTGATAGCAGATTGGATGGTCTTCTTGGCAGTCCCAGTGGCTGCACTCTTTGCCTCTTCTAGACTCTCAGGGAGCTGAACCGCAATATACTGATGATTGGTTCCTTTCATTGCATTCACAGTCATAACAGCTTCTGCCGTGCTTGCCGATCCAGCGAAAAAATCCATGATGATCGCGTTGGATTCTCGTGGGGTTACATAGTCGACCAACCTCGCCAGTTCCTCATGATCCTTTGGGTTGCTGAAGACTTTTGCCCCCATCAAGCTACGGAGGTATCTAACCGCCACCTGCGACTGTTTGTAAAAATATGATCCCCGCACCTGTGTCGCGAACTCTCCCTCATCTTCGCCCTCATCTGCGTCGTCATCACCATCCGTTAGCTCGTCCTGTGATTCCTCCGGTATCGGGCGAATGTGCGCTTTGCGAAAGGGGGGTTCCGTGTGATCATCGCGAAATTCAACCAACCCCAATTTGATCTGGCGATGCATTTCTTCGGGCGATGCATATATCCATCCTCTCTCGGGAACCGCACATGGAAGTTTGGTGTCAGGATGAATTACGTCGTATTTCGGTCCGTCACCACCCGGCCAGGAAATGTCGCGGTCCCGCCATGGGCCATTCTTGTCAATCCGCTTGTATCGCGCCCATTTCTTCGCAGGATGACTTTTAGGTAGGTCGGAATACCAGGCTGTCAGATCTTTCTCCATAGCGGGATAATCTTCACCGTGGACGGAACGAAGCCGCAGAAATTCTTGCCAAATTTCTTTGGCGCCCGGCTTTTCCTCTCGCCAGATTTCTCCTCGAGCTCTTAGAAAAGTTATGTTCTTCGCGTAAGCGATCATGTACTCGTGGCCTACAGAGAAGAATTTTGCGTCATTCTTCCGCCCCTTTTCCCAGACCAACTGCGCGAGGAAGTTCTTCTCGCCAAAAACCTGATCACAGATTTTACGTAGAGACGCCTGTTCCGCGTCGTCGATACTGATGAAAATGACACCCTCATCGCTCAAGAGACGGTTCGCGACCAAGAGGCGCGAATAGATCATCGACATCCAGTCAGAGTGATACCGCCCTCGAGTGTCCGGGTTGCTTACAAGCCGGCCACCTTCGTCATTACGCTGACTCGTTTCCAGTTCGTACCCTGTTTTATCAGTGGCGAAATTGTCTTTGTAGATAAAGTCTTTTCCGGTGTTATACGGCGGGTCGATATAGATTATTTTGACCATGCCGAGGTAGGTTTCCTGCAGCAGCTTCAGCGCCTCCAGGTTGTCCCCTTCTAAAAACAGGTTCTTGGTGGTATCAAAATCCACACTCTCTTCCCGACATGGCCGGAGTGTCTTGGCGATGGGGGCATTGGCTGTTAGCAGCGCCCGCCGCTTGCCGGGCCAATTGAGGTGGTAGCGCTCCTGAGGGCCCTCCACGATGGATTCCGACAGCTCCTGCCGTAGTTGGTCGAAGTCCACCGACAGCTTCAGCTTGCCGTCTTCACCCTGGGCTTCGGTCACACAGCCGGGGAACAGCTCGTGGATACGGGTAATGTTTTCTTGGGTCAGGTTTGAGGAGTGCATTTTCATCTTTTCCATCATGATCATCCTTTACAGTGCGACTGCCGCCAGAGGACGGGTCAAATTTTCAAGTTCTTGTTTCAGATCTCGAAGTTCAGCATTGATCGCGACTTTGCGATTAAATTGTTTTTCCTTATACAGACGAGCTTTGCATTTGGCCACCTCGCGCTGTTTTGAGTTGATCTGCTCAATCCTTTCCACACGGGCCTGCAATCCTTCTCCGGCGCGCGCGGCAAACGGCATCAAGGGTGCCAGCAGGTGCGCATACAGTACTTCAAGGTCGAAAACCAACGGCAACGGCTTACGCGACGTATCGCTTCGCATCCATTCAGTTTCGAAATAGTCGCTGATCACCCATTTCGATCCATCCGCTTCGCTGGGGCGCTTGTAGGCAGCGACGACTTTTAATTTTCCTTCGTAACGCAGCTCATAGAGGATCGGAAAAGGGATCGCTTGGTCAATGCAGCGCAGCACATCAGTTTTAAGCTCGCCACCCCTGAGGGCAATGTTGAAAATCTGGATTTCCGGAACAGGCCGCGTTCCCATCAAATTGACTGTCTCTGGGGCCAGCTTGTATTGCCAGACGATCTGTTCCACTTGGCGAATGAAAAGCTCTTTTACAGCAGAGCTGGGGCTACCATGTTCATAAATTTTGCTCTTGGGCAATACGCGACCAAAAGCGGCACTTTTTGGATATTCATAAAGTGTAATCGTCACCCTTCCCCCTGCACAACAAGAAAGGCGACAAGCTCGAAGTCGTCGAGCCCTGAGATGGTATTCAGGAGGGCAGTTGTTTTGCCTCCTGAGAAAAGGCTATCTATGTCCTTCTCCTCCTTGACATCAATCATAGACCGAATGGTCGTGCTGAGCAGATCGGAATAAACCTTCATGTTACGGCCTTCGTCCGTCTGCTGATTGAAGAGTCGGCATACTTCGTGGACTGGCCCTCCTTGGCCTTTGCAGCTAGTACGCACCAGATCGAGCAGTTTTTTCACCTCAGTGTGATTGGCGATGATCTCCCCATTTTGAGAGATGTAAACCAGGTAGTAGGGATGCAGGCGGTTATGCTGGTTGACGTTTACGCTGTCGTTCAGATTGCGCAGGGTAAAAATGACGCCAGGTTTAAGGCCCAGGTTCTGTTGGGCCGGAACCACAGCATGCATCCCTTTCGGCGCAAGTTCGAGATCGCCATGCGCCTTCACGTAATTGAGCAGATCCATGCGAAACTCATTTAAGCCAAGATCGGTGATAGATACGCCGGTCTTCAGGTCTTCGAGCTCGATGACTTCATCTTGCAGACGGCGAAGTTGTTCCTTCCGATATGAAATTTCGCTGCTCTGAGCGGTGAGTATGTTGTCGTCTCCGGTCGCCGTCACATCGGCAATAACCATACGATTTTCGACCCGTTCTTTGAGGTTGATGTATTCGTCCAGGGAGATGTCAGGCCAGTAGTTAACCAGTTGAATGGTCTTATTGATGGAGCCAATACGGTCGATACGGCCAAAGCGCTGGATGATGCGGACGGGGTTCCAGTGAATGTCGTAGTTGATCAGATAGTCACAGTCCTGAAGGTTCTGTCCTTCGGAAATGCAGTCGGTGCCGATAAGCAAATCGAGCTCGGCAGGTTCCTCGGGGAGCACCAGCGCCTTTTCCTTGGCGCGGGGGGAAAAAAGAGTCAATAGCGACTGGAAATCGTAGCTTTTCCTGAGAGTAGATTTTGGCGCATCCTTGCCAGTAACTTTGCCAGAGTGGAGGCCTTTCGACTTGAGCAGGAAACCTGCCAGATTGTCATAAAGATAATTGGCGGTATCGGCAAACGCAGTAAAAATGAGGACCTTTTTATTTCCGTCATTTATGGGATTTTCAATCTTTTCAAGGATCAGTTTTAAGAGGTGCTGCAGCTTGGTGTCGTCCTCCGGCTTGACTTTGTTCATGGACGACAACAAAGCATCAATAATTGCAAGGTCGGCAGAAAGATCGTTCTCCCATGATGGCAGATCCATGTCCGCCAGGTTGATCTTGATCTTGCCGCCAATCTCGTCGCCTCCCAAAATCGGCAGATCGTCCTCATCGGCCTCAAGGGCTTCCAAACGATCTGTCCAGTCTGTGATACTGCCGCCGCCCGACTGCTTGAATGCGTTTATTTTCGACAACATTTGCATATGGTTTTCATGCAGGCTGCCCAGTGTCAGCCGGAACGACTCCACAGAGCTTTCAAGCCGTTTCAGGAGGTTGGTGGTCATCAATGCTTGTAGGCTTCTTTCACGGTCTGCCTGCCTCAGCTTTCCTTTGCCACCCTCGACCTGGGTATCGTACAGTTCCTCATATTTCCCGAGGCGACTAGGAAGGATATAGCTAATCGGTGCATAGACCGACAACTTAAGCAGAGAGAGCTGTGCGAAAATGCCGTAGAAGTCAAAAACGTCAGCCTGTTCGGTTAAGGAACAATGAAATGACAACGGCTTGAGGCGCTCGGGGAACTGCCCGATATCTCTCGTGTCGTAGAAAGTTTGGATATGCTTTCTCGACCGGGCGATAGTAACGCTGTCCAGCAGCTCAAAGAAATCGAATTCCAAAGAATCGAGAATTGCCTTAGCTGTGCGCTTTTCCGGTGGCATTTTCGCCCATTGGTTGAATGCAACCTGGGCACGGCGGAACACCTCTTCCACGCTGCGCTTGCTGCGTAACTTCTTGCTTAGATTCTCTGAATCTCCCTCGTATGCCAAAGCTAGCTGGTTTCGCAAGTCGCTGAATCGGTTGTTGACCGGAGTGGCGGAAAGCATCAACACCTTTGTCTTGACGCCATCGCGAATCACCTTGTTCATCAACTTCTGATAGCGTGTCTCTCGGTCCTTATAGGCATCGTTGTTCCGGAAGTTGTGCGACTCGTCGATGACTACTAGGTCGTAATTGCCCCAGTTGATGCGGTTCAGGGGAATGCCAAAGGACTCTCCAGACGTGCGGGAGATGTCGGTATGGCAAAGGACGTCATAATTGAAACGATCCTTGGCAAAGATATTGGTCTTGAGGTTGCTGTTGTAGTTCAGCCAGTTGTCGGCGAGCTTCTTAGGACACAGCACAAGAACAGCCCGGTTTCGCAGCTCGTAATACTTCACAACAGCCAGGGCCGTGAAGGTTTTCCCAAGGCCAACACTGTCGGCCAGAACGCATCCGTTATAGGTCTCCAGCTTGTTAATGATGCCGATGGCTGCATCTCGCTGATAATTGAAGAGCTTTTTCCAGACCAGCGTATCTTGGTAGCCGGTCCGGTCATTAGGCAGAACATCTTCATCAATATCGGTTAAAAATTCACTGAAGATGTTGTAAAGCATCAGGAAATATATCCGCTCGGGAGAATTCTCCTGATAGACCGAGGCTATATGGTCACAAATAGAAGTGGTTACATCCTCGATTTTCTCGGGATCATTCCAGATTTGATCGAATAGTTGGAGATAGGTTGCCGTGAACGCAGTCTCATCAAATCGGTTGACAATGTTTGAAACTGCGTCACCTCGCTGATATCCCAGATCCACAGCGGTAAAGCCATGCAGCGGCATGTACGCAATTTCCTGCTGACCTTCCTGCACACATGCGAATTGCTGCATAGGAGACTTGGTCTTGTTCGAGCGGAATATCGCCTTGCGTCGCATCCAATCGGCGCATTCACGTGCGATGGCTCGCTGGGTCAGTTTGTTACGAAGCTGAATTTCAAACTCAGAACCATAAAGGCTTCGCTCCCGGTCTGCTTTTGGGATAAAGAATTCTCGACGTTCTTTTCGAAGTTTATCGGTGACTTCGTTGGGAACAAAGGTGGGGGCTGTGAAGATGAATTCCAACGACTCAATTTTTGCAAGTTCTGTCTTTAAGGCTTCATAGACATAAATCGAAAAACAGGAAGCTGCGATCTTAAGTCTGCTTTTGGGGCGCAGAGACGCCTTCAAATCATCGCCAAGCAAAGAATTGATATTGTCGATGATCTTCATCTGCTCGAATCCTTCTTATGGGTAAAAAGGGGGTCAGCCTTGACCAGACTAAATGTCAGCGGGATTCGGATCATATAAAAAGCCGCCCGTCAGCACTTGCAGACAACGGCGGCTTTCACTTAAACCGGTATTTTTCAAGGGCAGTGAGCCCATTTCCAGCTCCTCCATAAGACCATGAAATAACGCAATTTATTACACCTTTCCACCTCCGATGTCAATTAAAATCCCCTGGAACGGGATGGCTGAACGAACTGGTGATGTTCGTTGCCCGAAACATGAAGGAGGGCACTGCCCCTTATTCAAGTTATCTTGAACAAGACGGCACCATTTCGGAGCTTATTCAACAGAACCATAACAGCGCTCGGCAATCCTAGCCCCGCCGGCGGCGCCATTATTGGCGATGCCGGCGGCGTTGACAAAGCCTTCAATGAAAGACTTAACCTCCCGCGGAGAGCCACGGAAAATGTCAAGACTGCCAGATCTTCCCTTCTGGGGCTTTCGAAAAAGGCGAAGCACGACGTACTCCTCGCCGCGACGCTCCACTTTCAGCCCGGAATCCCAGAGCTTGAGCTGATCCTTGTTTATCCTGCTGCACATATCGGCCAGAACACGTTCTGTGATCTTCATGGATTTGCCCCGATGGTTCTGGAGAACTGATCAGAGTAAGGAGCGACCCAACGTTCCGTGGCAACGGCTTCCATAACTGTGGCAATTATGGCGTCCACTTTCCCTCCCCCAAAATAAAGCTCCACGACCTCTCTGGTTTCCTGATATATGAGGGCCTGGTTTGAGACGCGCCTGCGATAGGGGCGGTCCTCGAGGAAAGCGGCAAGTTTGTCTGCAGCGGCAATGAGTCGGACCCGGTCATCCAACAACTCAGGCGTCAGACCCTTCGGATATCCGGTACCGTCAGGAAGTTTATGATGGTGAAGGATGACGTCGCCGAAGGGCTCGAAGATCGTTCCTTTAACGTAATCCTGCCCCCAGACCGGGTGTCTCTCTATGACCTCCCATTCCCTTTCGTTCAGCGGTTCTCGTTTGTCGAGGATGGTGTCCTGGATAAAAAGCTTGCCGACGTCGTGGAGCATGCCGGCCATGTAGGCCTGGGTGGCTGAAAAACCAAAGTTGGCATTGGTACCGACCACGATATCCCATGCTATCTCGGCCGTCAGTACCGAATGTCGGTAGAGCTGGAGATTGCGGGCGTAAAGGCACTTCTGTACCAGGACAAGCGAGTTGTTTTCCAAGGCGATGTTTAAGGCTTTTTTGTCAATCATTCGGGTTCAGTCCCTCCAAAGTAAAGCTGATAGATCCTTCACCTTCATCATCTCCTCCATGGCATGCCGTGCGGTAAAGAATCCGCGTTTCCATGCCAAGAGAATGAAAAGTACCGTGACAAACATAGCCAGAACGGCTTCCCCGATGGTTCCGGTGACATACCATCGCGCACCCATCCTGGGACCGTCCGGCGACCGGAAGGGTATCCCCGTCACGCTCAGATAGTCTTCACCCATATGAAGAAGTGCGCCGATACATACAAAGAAGAGGAGATATAGCCAGATAGCCGGGAAAAACCAGCATCCACCGTAGGCGACAAGAGCAAAAACGATCCAAGGCGTCGGCCAGTGCGTGGCGGTCCGATGCCGAAGGATCCCGACTTCCATCAAATCCGGGAGGATTGAGCCGAGCATTGCCATCAAAGTTGGGAGGTACCCGCCTGTCACAGCATATATGCAGGCACCTGTCGTCAGCTTATGATACTGCCACCGCATACGGCTCACCTCTATTGATGATCAGGCAGCGCAATATTCGAGCAAAAAGTACCCACTGTGTCCCACTACGACTTGGTGACGGTAACAGACTGTAATATCACCGTTTTCGGCATAATTACCATTGACAAGCCGAAAAGAATCTGCGAAAAGTAACCTCCAAACCGCAGCTTCAAGAAAAGGAGGAGACCGGGACATGACTAGAAAAATTTACGCGATCATTACTTCATTTTTTTGGACCGTTCTTCCCTGTTTTCTTGCGGGGAGCCTGGTCGGAGTCTTCTTCATCAAGTCATTCTGGTACTGTGTCCTCGGGATCTCCACACTCGCTTTTCTCTGGTGTCTTTTGGACAGAGTCCATTTGCGGTTATACCGCGGATGCTTGGGTGGAATGAGTTTATGGCCGCTCCTCAAGTACGGATACACTGCGCCAGTTATGAGGCCGGCGATGTCTGCTGCGGAATACGAGTGGTATATGAATTGGGTGATCTTCGGTATTCCCCTCCGCATTTTCCGTGATCCTCGGAGGAAAAAAGACCCTTCTAAATTCCACCATTGGTAATGTGCTGCGGGGGGCTTGGAACTATTCCCAAGCCCCTTTCACTTTGAGTCATCTCGCTCATTTACCTCCTGGGACCACGAAATGGCGCAGGGCCACCGCTTTTGGGAAGAGGCGAAGTTTTGCTTTGATGCTGAAGGATCTTCCCAGTCTTTTGGAGCCCCTGTTGAACTTTAGCTTTAGCCTCCCGTGCTACAGCTGAAGCATCGCGACTTTGTTGCATAACAGCCTCTTCATTTCTAGTTACAGCGGCTTTATATGGGCCAACAACTTTCGTCACGTCACCAACTATCCCTGCCGTTTCATGTAATCCATCTCTGCCGATCGCGATCATCGTTGCAGCTGTACCGGCATCGGTGCTCCGCCCGTCAGTAAAGTCTCTGGTTGCAGCGCTGCCGGCCAGATTCTGCCGTGACTCCACCCTCGTCCCGGTCACCTGTGAGCTCGAATAATCCGCCTTCACCCCACCCTCAGCGCGAATATTCCCGGTAATACCTCCACCTGACCTTGTGCTGACCACCGCTGCCCCATGTTGTGACATCTGAATAAACTGGTCTTCCGTGATTTCGGACCGACGCCCGGCGACAAGATTCCCGCTCTTGTCCATCTTTCCCTGCACCTGAGAGTAATGCAGGTTGCCACCCTTGTCCTTGGCATACATCAGCACATTGCCGTCGAGACCATTTGAGAACGAGCCGCCGACGAGTTCCATCTTCCCGGTTTTGTCGTTCTTGCCATAATACCAATCACCGTTCACCTTCATTTCTTTCCCGCCCACCGAGACATTATAGGCACCTGACTTCCGCGAGAGATTGAAGTCCTGATGCTCGTATCCAGTCTTGATAAAACTGCCTACGGTTTCTCTCAGCCCCTTGTCCACTGTTCTTACATTCCTGTCGATGCTTTCCGCTTCCCTGCCGGTGCGGAAGGTTGCCATATCCCTTCTGCTGACATCGCCACCGCGGTTAATCGAAAACGACTCAACGTTCCCGTTCCTATCCTTGGCAAACTCGTACGAGAAGCCCTTGCCGCTCTTCGTCATCCTATCGACTTCCGCAACGGCATTCCTGCCAAAACCGCCAGCCTTCAGCTCCTGCTTCAAGGTCTCGGCCCGAGCCTTGTCGCCGGAAGCTACGACCCCTTGCTCGGTCGAGTTCACCACATTCCCGTCCATACCGACGTTCATCGTCTGTCTGCCATCCGCAGTGGTGAAGGAGATGTTCTGCCCCTCCATCGCCTTCTGCATCTGCGCGAAGCCCTGGTCGGTGAGCTTCCCGTCCTGGTACATCTCCGGATCGTTCTTCAACTGAGGGGCAATCTTGCCGACCATCTGATCAGCCGCTCCCCTGACAAGGTCGTACCTGGCACCCCTTCCGCTTACGTCATGGGAAGCCATTGTCTGGAAATGATCGTACCCTCCAGACATATAGATCCCCTGAACCTTTCCGGCGCTTTCCGCGGCGACAACCTTCCCCATTTCGCTGCCGGCGTTGATCGCTCCCCCCAGTTTGCCTGACAACTCTCGTGATTCAGATAGCTGCTTGGCATTCTGGAATTGCGCCTTCATCTGCAGGGCCTGGCCTGAGCTGAGCCCGTATTTCGACGCCACCTGGTTGACCGCCGCCGCATTGGTATAATCCCCGAGGGACTGCATCTCGGATCGAAGAGAGTTGAACTGGCGCCAATTCCCCTGGAAGCCAAGCGACTGAGCACCCTCATAGGCTTTCACTTCGCCGTCGATCTGGCCGACGTTCTTATCGAGGTTCTTCTCCAGGAAATCCTTGTAGTTGTCGGCATTCCCGAAAACCCGACCCAGCGCGGCATCGTTCGCGACCTTTATCTGCGCATGGGAGTTCAGGTCCCCACCGTAGTTCTTGCCGATGACATCGCGGAGTGCCCCGGACTGCGCCATACCCGCTTTCCCGTCAAATACGCTGAGCCCGTAAGACCTGTCCAGCCCCGCCTCCCTCATCGCGGCCCCCTTGCCGCCAAAACCGACCGTCTTGCCGACGCCGCCATCAGACATCATCCTGGCTGCCCCGTCCATCCCGAAGCTGCCTATCAGGTCATTGGAAGCCATCGTCTTGGATGTCATGTCGAGATAGGACTGGTTCCCCCTGGCCCAAAAGCTGTGCTCGTTCCCCCAGGCCTGGGTGGGCATGGCCGACGAGTTTCTCTGGATCGACGAAGCCCTGCCGGCAGGGTCCTCCACCTCGTGGGCCGCCCGGCCTCCGGCCGACTGGATCTGCCCCGAAAGGGAGCCGGCCATCATCGCCATGGCGTGACCGCCGAACTTGACGAGCATCCCCGTCAGGACCGTCGCCAGCATCATTCCGCTCATCCGTAGCGTCCCGAACATGCCTAGAATTTTCGTGGTCTGGTCCGGGAAAAAGTAGAATGCGTCCATCCCGAGGTTATTCTGCCGCACGAGTTGATAGGTGCTGTTGGCATAGTCGATGGCGAACTGGTGGATGATCGCGTCGACCACTCCCCATGCGGTCAGCCAGACGAAGAAACCGAAAATGGCCCCGACCGCCTTGCCGATGATGGGAGTCGGGATGAACAGCGCCAGGAATGGGATGAGGCCGACCGCTACCGCCGTAAGGACCGCCCTCAGGACAGGCAGCCATTCGTTGGCGGCCTTCATTGAGCCCGAGGCGTTCAGCAGGAATTGGTAGTTCGTGGCGCCCGTCGAGTTTCCGCTGCGGAAGATCTCGTCGAGGCGCTGGGAGATGTACGCCTGCTTCACGAAATCTTCCACGGATGCCGCGCCAAGACCGGTGCCGGTATTGATGTTGTTCAGTACCGTCTTACACTGGGTGAGCGAGGCCGCATCTGTGGGGTTATAGCCAAGGGCTGAGCAGACGGCCGAAATGTTGTTCTTCAGGTTGGCCGGCGTGAGCTGTCCGCTGATGTTGGTCCAGGCATTGGTGCAGGTCATGGACTGCCCGTTCGGCGTGGTCGAGTCGTAGTAGACGGTATAGATCGAAGGATTTTGCGCCTGGGCAAGAAGGGGAGCGAAGTCGGTGGAGGTTTTCCGCAGGGCATCGACGGTCAGCGTCGACCCCGGACGCATGATCTCATAGGCGACGCAATCCTTGATGTAGTTACGCATGGAGGTATCGATATTGGTGTTGACCGCGGAGAGGGGGAGGCTCGTGATCTGGTAGAGTCCCAGAAAACCTTTCCCCCCGGCCTGGCTCTGGTAGCTCAAGGGATCGCCCGAGGTCGTAACGATATCAACCAGCCCCCTTTCCACGGCATTCAGGACGCCGGCAACCGCCACCACCCCGGCTGGTATGCCGCCAATCGCCTGATTTTTGTTGTAGACGGGATCATAGATGTGGATGGTCCCCTTCGGCACCACGAGGGAGAGATAGACGCCGATCCCCACCAGGGCAGGAACAATCCATGACATCGGAGAGCCATTCCCCGCCCCCAGGATTTTGGCGGCAACGGTGACGCATCCGAAGAAGATCCCGGCAGCGATGGAAAACGCGTAAAAGGACTTATAGCCATTGTCGCCGAATACCAGGGCCAGCTTGGTGAAGGCGTTGACGACCGCATCGAACCCGCCGTACACGTAGTAATCGAAGTCAACCGCCAGGGCAGCGGAAGGAAGAAGAACGATCAGGAGAAGCGATGCTGAAATAATGGATTTCTTTTTCATGGCGGCGGTCACGGCTTCACATTTCCTTGGCTTCGACGGTAATGTATCCCGCCGCGATCAGTTTCTTGTTCCGGAAGTGGGCATAGAGCATGGCAACCAGGGGGATCAGGATGAAGATCGCGGTCGTGACCAGAATGAAGTAGGCCGAAGTCAGAAAAACGGTCTTGAATCCTTGCACCCAGTTGAAGACATTGGCGACGGTCCTCTCGGAGAGCCTCGCGTGGTAGAGTTTGGACACCGCCCAGACGACATGTTCGTCGGAGAGGATCTTGAAGTAGATGAAGTGGAAAGCGATGAAGGCGACAATCGCCTTGAGGACCGCACCGAACGCCATTCCACCCATGAGGTTCGCGATCATCGCCCGGGTGTATTTGCCGATGTAGCAGGTCGCCGTCTTCGCCATGAATATTGCGTATCCGAGAGAGAAGCCGAGGGCCAGCAGGAACGCGCTGAACTTATCGAAGAGGGAAGGGTCGGCATCCCCGAACATCGGAATGTACCGCTCGATCACCCCGATGGCTACCGGAGTCAGGAGCGCCGTGACAATGCCGGAGGCGAAGGCGCTGCGAAAACCCACCTCCATGAACTCCAGCCGTTGTTTGGTCGTCAGAAACCGGGCGTTGATCATGCACCCGCCCAGCTCGTTCGCAAAATTCTGGTCGATATAGGAGATCGCCTCCAGAAGCCCCCGCGGGTGAATCTCGCTTCCCTGGGGGATGGGCATCATATCCGGGGTACTGTTGCTGCTGCCGCTGCGTGACATTTGTTCCTCCTTTCAGACCAGGGACGTGATCAGGTTCAGTACGCCGCCGCCATAGGCCACGACCGCCGCCAGGAAGAGGCAAATCGCGGCGAGCGTCGGATTTCTCTGTCGCACCCCGACCCAGAAGGCGAGGATGATGAGGGAGATAAAAAAGAGTCTCCCCCAGAAGCCATAAAGGGCAGTGGCAAACAGCTTCTGCCAGAATCCCGTGTAGTCCGAAGGTTTCATGTAGTGAAGCGGGTTAAATTTCTCGATCGGCATGGCACTTTCCCTCTCAAAGAATCGGATAGAGTTTGGCCCGAACCAGGCTCTTATCTTTGAGCCCGAAGTACCGGGAATCGTAGCTGTCCTTGTGCTCCCCCATGACGAACATGAAGCCCGGGGGGATCTTCCCGTTGAACGCGAAATACTGCATCTTCTCCCCTTTCCGCGAATAATCCTTCGCCATACCCATATACTCGCCGTTGCAGAAAAAACACTTCGCCGCGTCCACGTTCAGGATATCCCCCTCGTCGCACCGGATGCGCTTGAAGACGTTGGGGATTTCCGGCTTCCCGACTTTTCGGGCGAGTTCCGGGTCCACGAAATGGACATAGTCCCCCCTCCCGACATGCTGCGGGTTCCTGTTCAACCAGAAAATCCGATGATCGAGAGACGGTGTCAGGATAATGCCGATGTGGCGCGGGATCAGCGTCCCTGCGACGACCACTGCAATAATCGGGATCCAAAGCCGCCTATTGTTGCTGACCTGCCGGATTGCCTTGCAGAGATCTGCGAAGTAGCTCTTCATACTGTTTCAACTCCTCCTCGTGGCCAAGCTTGAACACTTCGGCATTGCGTATCGCCGTATCCCCCATGATGGCCACCTTGTTCTTCGGGATCGTGGTCATCATCTGTTCGAGCCTGTCGAACGACTTGCGCAGATCCTCGTCGTTGATCTTTCCGTCCTGGTACTTGTAGCGCTGCAGCGTGATGTACCCCTTCATGTCGACGGCGACGATCTTCTGCACGTACCAGCGGTCATAAGCGAACAGGGTTGCGGCTGAAGCGACGAGGGATATGAGCAGGCTTGCGGCAATTACCTGCAGCCACCTTCCCTGCTCCCCTTCCGTCTTTGGTGTTGCCCCCCGCTCCAACAAAGAATTCTCTGGCTGTGACATCTCTTTTTCATGCTCTTCCACTATTCCCCCTATCCATACTTGTACCCCTTCACCCATTATCCCTGGAGCGTTGATGAACCATATTCACCTACTCCCCGGCGGCAAGGAGGCTCTTGAGTGAAGACGCTCCGGTTTCCCGACCGATCATCTCCAGGATATATTCAAGTGAAGCGTCACCGAAAACGGTGTGGCTATCTGTGACATTGGTGTTTTTCATGTCCCCTTCGCTCAACGACGCATCGGCTGATTTGAGTCCCCGGACAAAGACGACCGCCGGCACCCTCTCGATGCCGTAGCGACGGAAAAGGAGCGGATCGACAACCAGGTTCGCCCCCCGCATCCGGCACTCTCTTTCGGAGAATGTGCAGGAAGGGTCCTCCTTCAGGACGCTGCTCACAAAGTCAATCGTAGGCTGGATCCTGGTCATCCCGCCAACGAAGCCACGCATGACCATAACTATCTTGGGGTCGCGCAAACGGGCGACGGTTGCGGCATAGTTTCGCACCGTCTGCGGCGGCATGGACGAGGAAACGAAGAGGTAGACTCTCTCCGAATCGGCAAGTCTCCCCCTCACCTCCCCTGCCACGTTGTCTGGGTAGAACCTGGCGAAACTGTTCCCCAGGACTTCGGACCTGATCCTTTCCGTTTCGGCCTTGACCCGTCCCTGAAATTCCTCGGAGCGGTAGTAGGAGTTCAGTTTCCCGGCCGCACTCCTCATCTCTTCCTCGGCCCGGTTTTGCGGGACAGTCAGAGTCCCCGCCAGTTGATCGGCTTTGGCTAGGCTTGCGGAGACGTCCGAAACGCTCATCTGCTCGACCGGCACTTCCTTCCAGAACTTCCCTTCCACGAAGACCTTCAATTTCTCCCGGTCTGTCTGAACGAATGCGCGGCCGGGCATCCCGTTACATACGCCGGCCGCCTTCAGGAAAACGGCCTCACCATCCACTTTTTCGGGAACGTAGCAGGAATCCGGAGTGGCGACATATCCCTGCATCCCTACGGCAAATGCCGTCAAAGGCGCCAGCAGCGCACAAACGATCAGTTGAGCCCATAGCCTACGCAACACACCCTCCTTCTGGTCATTGACCAGAGAAAATTGTCCGGGGAATTCGTCCCGGCTCCCCAGGGCGGGTTCTTTCCAGTGCCCCAGATCATGGCGGGCCGCCCTATCGGATTGCAGGCGGTGCCGCGGACCGGCTTGACAATCTGCAGGCGGTAGTTGCTCTTCACGAGGATCGGAGTGATGACCCCGCCGGAAGAGCACTGGTTGATGCCGGTATCGAACAGGAGCGATTCCCTTCCCAGCTTGAAAAGCATCCGTGCTGCGAGGCCGGCATTGACGCTCAGGGGATCGCTCGAATTAACACTGCCGGTCAAGGGGTAGAACGACCCCCACGACCCCATGCACCAGAACAGCGGATCTATGGGGGTCGTCACCGTGGCCGCAACGCTGTCCGCGACGCAGGCGACCTGGGAGATGGGATTTGCGAAGAGCAGCGCCTCGGGATTGATGATGAAGGAGAGGCTGTCGTCATTCCACATAGGATCCACCTCGGTCATGTAGGCGAGATCGAATCCCCCCTGCTCGGCACAGGGAAAATCCATGAAGAGCTTCAGGATCGACCACGCCGGGAAGGTGTAGTAGTGCGCCTGCTGGAACGAATACTCGTTGTCGTTGTGGCCGCCCCCCCTGGAAGTCCCGGAAGAGAAGCCGGGCTTCGGATTGTCCATGCCGATTCCAAGGATCGGGAAGCAGTACGGGTCCTTCACCGTCTCGATCATCCGCGCGTGCTCCCAGAAGGCGACGGAGACCCCCGCTATGATCCCCTGCTTGCTGTCCGGGCAGACACAGGCAGGAGTGGTGATGTTCCCCGGGGCCGACTCCTGCCCCATGCCGAAGGAGACGCTGCCGATCTGCGCCGGAAACATGCACTGCCAGCAGATATCCGCTACCGGATTGATCGGCGTCCCCTTGCAGACGGCGCCTGCATGGGCAAGAGCGGCAGTCAGCCAGAAGATCGCCGTCAAGACGAACCTGATGGAAATATTGCGGATTATCGTTCTCATGATCCTCCCCGTTTCCCTGAAACCTGCCGGCTCGGTGAGGCATCCGGTAGCGCATATTCATGTACCACCATGGCCCTCCCTTCCTGTCTCACAACGGACGGCACGGCCGAAAGTTGCAGCCGCTCAACGAGCATGCTGTCGGCATAGAACAGGGGGACGTCGAGCTTCTTCCCCAGGCTCCGGTAAGCGCCTCCCGAGAGGAGAAGCATCACGTCGATGCGCCCCTTATATTCCGACGCGGCAAACCACTTCACCTGCTCCGGGTCGTTCCCGTCGATGAGGACGAGGGTCCTGGTGAAGGCAACGTAATCGAGGGGATTGAAGGAATACCCCTTCGGATAGAGAATCCCTCCCTTGCCGTCCGGGATATCCATCTGGAGGGTGTAGGTCATGTCCACCGAAAACCTTCTCTCCCTGGCAGCGCGGGGAAGGTTTACCCGCGCCTTTGGTCCGTCATACTCCTCGATGGATTTCCTCTTCAGCACCTTGCTCCAGTCGATGCTCTTCGCTTTCTGCTCGATCTCGACAAGGGCATCCCTCTCGGCAATCGCGTACGTCGCCCCGACGGTCCCCAGGTTCCCGGCATGGGCCACAGAGGCAAAAAGTATGACCATCACTACGATTGGAAGCCTGCTCATCAATTGCCCCCCGTCGTTGCCTGCAATTTCTGCTGCAGCTTGTTCTGGATCGTCGTCTGCGCCCCCTGGATCTTCGTGTCGAGATCCTTCTGGATGTCACCAAAGTATTCAGAGAGATCGATCCGGGAAAAATCGAGCGCCTGGAATTCGTCCGGGGTGAAGCCGCGGCAGTTGGGGGCAGTGGGAGTTCCCCAGCCGCCGTCCGCTCCGAACGACTGCAACTGCGGCCGTCCTTGCTCGTGGATGATGCGCGCCATCTTGGTGTTGAAGCAGCAGTATGCTTTCGCCTTCTGGACGCAACCTGCCAGTGGCCACTTCTTTTCGCAGTAGTCGCCTATGTAGTGGCAGTCCTTGGAAGCGGCCTGCATCCCGGTCTGGATGTCACCCTGGTCGCAGCCGCTCCCGAAGAGGACCTTCATCACCACCAGGACGACTACGGCGACTACGATTGTGGCCGGGTTCAGAAGAGCTCCGACATAAGCCTGCATTGCCGACCCTATTGCCGCAGCTCCCGTTGATCCGCTGGCCGCCGCAGCGGAGACGCCGGTGGCAACGGCGCCACTGACCGTGGTGGTCCCAGTCGCGGTCACAATGCCTACGGATGCGGTGCCGACAAGAGGGGTGACCGTTGCCGCTCCGCTTCCCACCAGGTACGAATAGTAGGCGACCTGGCCGACTTCGTAGGCGGTCTGGATGCCGTTGGCAACCGTGGAGATGTTGCTCCCCATGTCGTCAGAGCCTACCTTGTCGCTTTCGCAGCAGTTGTTGATCATCCCCACGGTGAGCCCCGGCGGCCGGCAGCGGGACCCCTTGCCGTTAAAGACGAAGAGCTGGTCGAGACAGTTTCCGTTCTGGTCCCGCTGACCGTCATCCTGCATCATCGTCTCGTCGATGAGGGTCATCTCTTCGGTACCGCTCGTTCCGGCTGTGAAGCACTGATTCGGGGAGCACTGCATCGTGCCGTTGTTGTCCATGCAGGTGTACTGGGTACCGAGCGGACAGGTGTTCATCCCCAGAAAGCAGGTATCAAGCGTCGCGTTGTAGATCCCGTCGCCGGTGCAGATCGGGACCGCCTCGCATTTCTTGATGGGAAGCCCGTTGTATGTAGTTCCAGAAGGACAGTCATGCCGGGCGTCGGAGACGCATGCGTCGAGGGTTGGGGAATAGGCGACGGTGCTATTGAGAGGATAGCTGCCGTCTTTCGGGCAGACGATCTGCCAGGTACACTTCGATTGTGCCGATGACCAGCCGTAAGTGCCGCAATTCCTGGTGACCGTCGCACGGCACTCGTTGGCCGTGGCATTGTAGGCACCAAGGCTGCAGACGGGAGAGGAATAGCAGACCTTGGCTGCGCTGTCCCAGCTGAAGGCGCCGCAATTAACGGTTGCCGCCGCCTCGCACTTGTCGCTTGCGGCGTTGAGCGTTCCACCGGAACAGCTTGCCGCCTGGTAGCATTTGTCCACGCTGGAATCGAGGGCGAGCGGAGAGTTGCAAACGTTCGAGCCGCCGTCGCAGACGTTGAGGGAAGTATTGTAGGTCCCTCCGGTGGCGCAGGGAGGGGTGGTCTGACAGGTGGTCCCGTTCAGCGCGTAACCGGATGGGCAGGTGAGTGAGTATGACTGCTGGCAGACATTGAGGGAGCTGTTCAGGGAGCCGGACCCGCAGTTCGCGGCCTGATAACACTGGCCATAGGTGGCGCTGTAGGAGTAACCCGCCGGGCAGTTCCAGGTAGCGGTTGCTCTGCAGTAATCAATCGAGCCGTCCAGGGTCCCTCCCGCGGCGCAGGAAGGGTTTGCCGTGCAGAGGGTGCCGGACAGGGAGTAACCGCTGGCGCACCCGGCAGTGGCGCTCTGGTAGCATTTGTCTCGGCTGCCGTCGAGAAGGCCGTTACTGCAAGTCGGAGCGACGGTGCAGGAGCCTATGCTGCCGTCGTAGATGGTTCCGGCAGGACAGGTAGGAGTGTACGAGGTATGGCAGACATGGGCGCCGTAGTCGAAACTGCCCCCCGGGCAGGTCGGGTTCTGATAGCAGACGCTTCCCGAAAGGGTGTACCCGGAACTACAGGCGTTGACCGGGGCAGTACAGGTATAGAGGCCGGCCTGGGTACAGTCGGTGATCCCGGTCTGGACACCCCACTGACTCACGATCGTCGTGCATGTGGAAGCGCTGGGGGGCGCCGTGAGTGTATAACCGGCGGGGCATGAGACGAATTCCGACAGGGCGGCGCTCGCCGCAGCTCCCGTCGTGTACGACTTTGAAGCGGGGTATCTCACTTCTCCGCTACAGGCGTAGTAGGTGTAATAATAACCACTTTCCCAGTCATAGCCTTGAGTCGGACATCCCATGCAGTAGGGCGACCCGGATTCAGAATCAGAAAACAGGGTGAAGCCGGGATCGCAATAGGGGGAGTAGTAGTCGTAGTACCAGTCGAAGATGGTGGCGACCACGGTAAGGGTATTGCCGCTTCTTGTCTGGGTTACGTCAGTACCCTCCCGGCACCAGCCGTTCCAGTTGGGACGGGGACATCCGCAATTGCCTTTCCCACCCCAGGCGCACTCCTGCTTGAGCACCACCTGGCCATTTTGCAGAATGAAGTCGAAGCTCAGGCTGTCGAGAGCCGGCGGTGATGTCGAGTATTGGGTAATCCCCGTGCTCGTATCCCCCCTTCCCTTGTACTTGATGATCTCCGTCTTTCCGGTTATGGGCTGGGTATAACCGGTGATCGACGTCGCCGACGCTTCGCACCGGTTCGTAACGCTGTTGAACGTCGTACCGCTGGGACATACCGGCGCCCTCTCGCACCTGCCGGTTGTCGAGTTGTAGTTGTATCCCGATGGACAGGTAGGGATGATGCTCTGGAGACAGACGTTGTACGTGCTGTTGTAGCTCCCCTGGCTGCAGACGGGAGGCTTTTCACAGCGGCCTGTCCCGGAATTGTAGGTATAGCTGGTGTCGGAGCAGCTGTACGAGGGAGGAACCTCGCATCTGTTGTTCGTGCTGCTGTACGTTCCGCCGACACAGGAGGGGCTCGCGATGCAGCTGCCGTAGGTGGAACTGTAGGTGTAGCCGGGCGGGCAACTGGCCCCTGTCGAAGTCGCAAGGCAGAGATCGTAGGCCGGGCTGAACGTTCCCGGCGAGGCGCATGCGGGAGGTTTTTCACATTTACCGGTGGTCGGGTTGTAGGTGGTCCCCAATGGACACGAGATGGAGCTGGTGATCTCGCATTTGTCCGTTGTCCCGTTAAGGCTTCCACCCGCCGGGCAGCTCACCGCAACGGTACATTTGTCGAGGACCGTATTGTAGCTGTAACCGGCGGGACAACTCCCAAGTGCCGCTTCGCACCGGTCGCGGGTGGCGTTATAGGTGGTTCCGGGAAGACAATATGGTGTTGCCTCGCACTTCGCGATGGTCGCGTTATACGAAAAGCCGGTCGGGCAAACCCAGGAAGGGGGATTTTCGCAACGGTCTTTTGTCGGATTCAGCGTTCCTCCGGAGCAGTCGACGCTCTTTCGGCAGGAATCCAGGGTGCTGTCATAGGTGTAGCCGGAGGGACACTCGTTCATCACCAGCTTTTCGCACTGGTCGGTGACCGGATTGAACGTCCCGCCGTCCGGGCAGGCGACCTGCTCCACGCATTTGTCTATCGATGCATCGTAGGTATAGCCGGATCCGCATGTGACGGCGGCAGTCGCCTGGCACATATCCCGCGCGGTATTCAGGGTCGAGCCTGCTGGACAGACCGGCGCGGAATAACTCTCCACGCAGTTCACGGAGCCCACGGGGCAAAACAATCCCTGTGCCGTCTGGGAGCAGTTGGCAATCTCGCCAGGATCGGCAGCATACCCGTTACCATCCAGGTCCTGACCGCAGACAGGCTGGGAAAGGTCCGGGCCACTCATACCTGCAGGCGGTGGGGTCGTACCGGTGCCAGAGGGCGGTGAGGAAAAATCAGTGGCGCAATCGAGGACGCCGTCGAACTGTACGATCTGTGCGCTCCTTCCCCCGTCGAGCCCGCTCGTCCATTTACCGTCTCCCCCCATGACGACTGCCTGCGGCTCTTGTCCGGTGTTAACGGGAGAAGCCCAATTGGTATAGGGAAGAGCCGTCCCGTCCATGGCGGTGAACCCGCCGGAGCCGAATTCTTTCCAGGCGTCGATGTAGGTGCTCTGGGGGGTGCTGGCTGTCCCCAGGTATTTGCCGAACTGGGTGAGGATGAATTGCTGTGTTTCGGCGCTCTCGATCTTTACCGGTGTGGCAGCACCGTACTGGCCGAGAGAGAGAAGGTTTTTCAGGGACCCGGTTGCGTCACCGGTCATCTTATAGGCACGGGTGATGTTGGCGGAAAAATCGAAGAAGGTTTCCGCCGCTGACGTGCCGCCGGTCGCCGCCGACTTGGCAACGGCGTAGGTCTTGCCGTTGTACGCCTTGAAGGAGGCGAGCGCGTCACTGTAGCGGATGCTCGTGTTCGGATTGACCGTGTCCTGACAACTGACGACGGCAAGAGCCGCCTGAGGGAAGCCGGTCAGGGTCATAATCAGAGCTGAGTAGATGACGGCATAAAGGAGCCGGAAGATCATGCTGTCTTACCTCGACCTACAAAGGTTTCTTGTTTCCCGTGGTGCAGATGGTGTCTTTCCCCGCAACCCGGAGCGTCTGGATGATCGTAGCCGCCTCGGCGAAGTCGTTGAGGCACTGGCACTCCTTGACGATCTCTTCACCGGCACCGGCGGGACAGTGGTTGTTCTGCTCGCACACGCGGTAGAAGAAATCGTAGGAGGTGGCGGGGTTCCTCATCGCCGTCACGTCGCCTGAAACCGTAACCTGGGTATCGTTCTTCGGCATTCTGGTCTTGCACGCCAGTTCGCAGGTAGCCGACGGGTCACGCCCGGGAAGGGTGATGCTGCCGGTTGTGGCGCTCCAGCCACCGGCGGTAAGCCTCTTGTCCTGGAAATCAAGGCTAGAGGTGTTGTCCGTCATGGACGTGACGACCGTGCCGAACCTGGTCCCGATCGCGGAGAAGTCGTATGCCTGATTTCCGCAGACGTAGCTCTGCTTTTTCTGCCACCAGTCGCGGCAGATGGTGTTGGTCCCAACCTGACCTGTGAAGTTCCGGCAGCCGGGAAGAGGGATGAGCCCCGTGGAATTGAAATTCGAGAAAGTCTGGACCCCATCCACCGTCTCGCTTTGCAGCCGGCAGGAAGAATCGTTTTCCAGGGTGCCGCACTGATCGTCCACCCCCTCGACGTAGCGGTCTTCCTTGGTCTGGAAGTAGTAGGACCAGTTGAAGGTCGGAAACTGGGCGCCGCTACCAGGACAGACCGTGCTGGTCTGGACAGTGGTGTCGAAACCGTTGACTATACCGTCCACTGTGCCTGAGCCTGAGGAACAGCCCGAGCCTGTTATGTTGGAGAGGGTCAGGTTCGCCTGCATCATCTTTTCCAGCTTGTTCGGATCGGGCGGTGGGAGAACGACGTCCTTGATGGTATGCCAGCCATTGCCGCCCGGATTGTCGCCGCAGTTGGCGTGGGCCGTGCCTAATCCGCCAGGGCCGGTGTCGACATACTGCAGCTGATACTCGGAGTCGCTTACCTTGTGAACCTGGATATAGATAAGATGATCGGTGCACGTCTGACCGGTTCCCGAATCGTTGATCGTCCTGGTAGTGGTTTGCACCGAACTGTTTCGCGTCACGGTGCAGGCACTCATCTTCCCGCTCGCCTGGGTCGCGGCGCCGGAATTGGAAACCAGGTAATAGAGGCTTTGGGGATCGGCGGACTGGGCGATAGCGGCATTGTCCCTTGCACCGGTCAGTCCTCCCCAGTTGGTGTAGTAGCCGGTGAGGGTGCCGATCGTTGGCGATGAAGCAAGGGAGGCGACCGAGCCGGTGGCGGTTGTTGCGCTCCCTGTCACCCGGCCGAAGTAGCCGATGGTCGTCAAGTCGTAACTCACATTGGTGATGGTGAACGAGGTGTTGCCGTTATGGACGGCGTTGACGACCCCTCCCCCCAGATCCTTAAGAATTACCGAGCTGTTCGACCAAACGAGGTTGCTGCCACAGCTCTGATTGATGCAGTAACAGCCGCCGAGATCGGTGATCGACGCTGAAACGTCGGCTACCTTCCCGTCAATTCCGGCCGACCACTTAAAATACCCGCAGTTGGTCCATGTCCCCTGATTGCAGGAGATGTAACCGTTGCCGCACACCCCGGAAACTCGCCTGGGGAGCGTGTAGACGTAGTCGAAGCTCCCGTTGGTGTCGAGGTCCTGGCTGATCATGACCTTCTGGAGGTCGCCGGCTCCCCCGGGCTGAATGAAGACCTCCAGAAATCTCGCCGATGCCGGTGAGGTGATATTCGCCTGGAAGCTCTGCGAGCCGTCCACCGTCTGCATCAGCTTCGTCGGGCTCGTCATCGGCTGGGAGATGTTCAGGCTGGACGAATCCGTGCTGCCGAAACGGGATACGGCGGTTTGTGCCGCTGAGGTCCCGGCCGTCTTACCATCATCATACGTTCCTGCAAAGCAGCTCCCGGTCATGATCGCAACGCAGAGGCTAATTGCCGCGATATTTCCTGACCATTTCCCGAATTGCATCTTCATAGTTCATCCCTGTGAGCACCATCCGGTCGATTTCCGCGATCTCCTCGCCGTCCGACGTAAAAGCGTAATAGGAGAATGGATCGACGGTGAGCCTGCCGACGCCGATCCCCAGCGGCGTGTCCATGAAGATCTCGGAGTATTTCGGCTTCAGGCTCTTCGTCGACTTGAGGATCTGCATGGTGAATTCGTCGTAGTCCAGGACACCCTGGTTTTTCGCCTCCTCGAACGCCGGCGACTCCAGGAAAAACTTGAAGGCTGAATTCTCCCGGATGACGTTGCCAACCGCCCCGAAACGCAGGGTGTCGAGGATCGACTGGAGACAGATGGTGAACGAGCCGTGGTACTTCCGCGCTCGCCGGTACCCCTCCTCAATGACCTGCTTGAGGGTCGAGCTCTCGCCCAGGAATTGCCACGCCTCGTCAAAGCAGACCAGGCGCCGGTCCGACCTGTCGGAAAGGTAGAGGTCCATGGTGACCGCGTTGATCACCTGGAGGGTGACTACCCGGAAGAGTGACTTCTTCGGCAGAAGATGCTCAAGCTCCAGGACAACGAAATCGTCGTTCGAGATGTCGAAGGAACTCTTGCCGTTGAAGAACCTCCCGAAGGCGCCGGAGCTCACGAAGTCGTCCATGTTGAAGGCGAGCCGCGTTGCCGCCTCCCTGATCTCGCCGCCGGCGGACGAGTAGCTGTCGAAGTTGGACAGGTATTCGTGGACCGTATCGATGCAGGCAGATGGTCCCTCCTGGTTCCAGGCCCACCGGACCGCCTGGGTGATAAGGGTCATCTCCGTTTCGCTTGGGCTGTTGTTCCCGGACGAGAAGATCATCTGGGCCACGATCGGGGCGATGGTGGGGATGTCGTGCTCGACGTCGACGATGTTGGAGAACGGGTTGAGACAGACCTGCGACTCCTCGGAGAAGTCGAGATAACGGGCGCCGCAGAGGGTGGTCATCTTCTTGTAGCTCCCCCCGATGTCGATCACCCGGATCTTGGCGTTCATGGCGTAGTAGTTGAAGAGAAGGTAGTTGAGAAAGAAGCTCTTGCCGCCCCCGGAGGTCCCGCAGATGAGGGCATTATGGTTGTTAACCCCCTTCTTGTGAAAGATGTCGAGCCCGAAGAGCTGCCCCTTGCGAGCGGTAAAGAGCATGGCTGGCCGGCCGAGCCCGGCGAAGTCGCCCTGGATCGGCAGCGTCACGGCGATGGAGTCAACGGGCATCACATGGTCCCGGTCGAGGGTCTCGACATTCCCCTTCACGTCGTAAAGACCGAAGGGAAGAGACAGGAGAAATAGAGGCATGAGAATCCCCTTGTCCTCCTGCATCACGAAATTCTGCCCCTCCCACACCCGCTTTGCCCTGGTGACCGACTCGTTCACCAGCCGCTCATCGCTTCCATAAACCCAGAGCGTCGGGATCACCTTCAGAAATAGCGTCCCGCGCTCCAGCTCGTCGGCGGCCCACATGTGCTCTTCCTGTTTCCTGGCAAGTGATGGGGCGAAGGAACCGACCCCCTTTTGCTGCAGGATGATGTTGCATTTCGTGTGGAGCCTCGATTTCTGGTTTTTCATCAGTATGTTGATGCTGTAGAGAAATGGGGTTCTGATCTGGTCGCCGTCGGTAAGCTGCCCCATGATTCCGCCGAAGAGCTTGTTGGTCTGGATGATGCTCCCGCTTTTCGGGTAGATGCGGGGGGTGATGCAGCGGAAGTATTTCTTCCCGATCTCGATCCGGGAGAACTTCGTCTCCACGGGGGTGGAGAAAAAAACCTGCTTCCTGATCTCCTGCGTGTCGTCATAGGCGTAGTTGTTCAGCGACACCTCGTCGTTCATGAGTCTGCGCAACAGGTCGAGCAGGTAAGGCGGGTCCACGTTTTCGGGATGAAGTCCTGCACCGTGCAGGGTCTCCTGGATCGTCCCCCGAATTTCGCCCAGATTGATCTTCTCCATCTCCGAAACCGGGAACTTGATCGTGAAAAAGGAGCGGAAGTTGCGGACGGGTATGCCGTTGAGGCTGGCGAGCCCTTCGGTGCCGCTCTCGAAATACCGCGCGAGATTGTCGCTTACCTCTTCCACCAGGCTTGTCTCACGGGACTTCATCAATCTGAAGTCCTCGAGGATCGGTTCGACGTGCTGATCGGCGAAAAGGATGAACTGGATGACCGTCCTTTCCGGCACGTTCAGCCGGAAAAGCGCCTGGAGGGTCGTGATCGTCGTCTCGCCCGCGAAGCACATGGGAGAGCATTCCCACATCATCCCCAGGGTGTCGTCCGCGTTGAAGTAGAACCTTTCCTGTTCGTCATAGGCGATCCAGGGGAAGAAATTGCCGAGCCTGTCCCTTTCCGACAACGAAACGATGTCGTCTATGGCCGGGCCGACATCGGGGCCGCCCGCTATCCTTGAAAACAGACCCACGGCTATTCGTCCTCCCCATTGGCGGTAACGGAATCACCCAGTATCCACCGCGGCTTGTCCACGAAGAAGTAGACGTACCGAAGCATGTAGAATTCGTTATCCTGCCCGGTGTACGGCAATAAAAGCATGCGCATGACCTTTGGAGGAGCGACTACCGGGGTCTGCGGCTCCTTGAGGAGGCCGCTGAACTTGTCGTAAAGCGCGGAACGGTACTGGTTATAGTTCCTCTCCTCCGAATTCCCGGCGAGCGGAGCAGCGTTCGTTGCGCTTCCCACGGAGATGGCGCCCGTGTCGGCAGGGACGGCATCGGAGCAGGTGGTGACCAGGCCTTCGCCTTCCGCCCCGCTGTACGTGTTTGTGCAGCCGGATTTTGCCACCGGTTTTTCCACCTTGTTTTGCTCCGCACTGCTCTGCTGGCTCCCGGCCGCGTCCTCCATATAGACCTC
>Ga0209212_1001282_pt1 | contig 42268 bp, 55 predicted proteins | sample RifGroC2_FD_183996 | JGI IMG/M metagenome (GOLD analysis project Ga0209212, IMG submission 183996) | Groundwater microbial communities from Rifle, Colorado, USA - Groundwater C2 (SPAdes) (version 2) | ecosystem: Environmental > Aquatic > Deep subsurface > Groundwater | place: Rifle, Colorado... | reverse complement strand
TACGGACTGCACGAGCTTTGCGGTAATGGAAAGATTGAAGATAGATGCCGCTTTTACTTTTGACAGCCATTTTATGGTAATGAAATTTAAGGTAGTGCCATAGATTCAGGAGGTGGGGAATGAAAAGATTTAATAATTTTATAACCTTTATTTCTCTATCAGATGTGCTTTTTATCCTGCTTATGAGTATGGCGATGACAGGGTGTGCCACAATACCCTTGATCGAGGCGGCACGGGTCGGTGATACCGAGACTGTGAAGGCACTGCTGGCCAAGGGTGCAGACCCTAATGCCCAAACCGTGTTTGGCGGGACAGCCTTGATGGAGGCAGCATATCAAGGCGACACCGCCACCGTCGATGTCCTGCTGGCAAAGGGGTCCAAGGTGAATACTCAAAGGAAGGATGGCTTCACCGCCCTGCTCATGGCGGTTCAGAACGGCCACACCGCCACCGTCCGGATGCTACTGGACAAAGGCTCTGACATGGATGTCCAAGGCGAGAATGTCAGGAGTGCCTTGAGAGTGGCGGCATTGAAGGGATACACCGCCATCGAGCAGATGCTCATGAAGGCGCGCACAGATGGAAGTCCCCATGTCACGCCCGAGCCCCCCGTAGTGGCCACCGCCCCATCGAGCGATGTAGATACGGTGTCAGTGGTCAAGGTGCTTCCCAAGAAAAATGCCTATGCCATTGTCATAGGAATTGAGCAATACCGACAGAAGCTTCCAAAGGCTGATTTTGCAGAGCATGATGCACAAACAATGACAGAATATCTGACAAAGGTAATGGGCTATCCTGAGGAGAATGTTGTTACACTTATAAATGACAGGGCATTAAAAAGCGACATGGAGAAATATTTTGAGAAATGGCTTTGGAATAATGTTGAAAAAGACGGAAGTGTATTTATCTATTATTCAGGCCACGGAGCGCCGAATCCAAAGACAGGAGACGCCTATCTTGTTCCCTATGACGGAGACCCATCATTTATTGACCAGACAGGATATTCGTTAAAGAGGCTCTATGACAATCTTGGCAAATTGCAGGCAAAGGAAATCATTGTTGCCCTTGACTCATGCTTTTCAGGCGCGGGTGGAAGGAGTGTCATTGCAAAAGGTGCAAGACCGCTTGTAATGACAATGGAGAGTTTGGCAATTCCATCAAAAGTAGCCGTCCTTTCAGCCTCATCAGGAGAGCAGATAAGCTCTACTTATGAAGAAAAAGGGCATGGATTATTTACATATTTTATGCTTAAAGGAATAAAAGGTGAAGGTGATACCAATGGAGATGGAAAAGTAGAAATCGGAGAATTATTTGAATATATAAAGCCGCAGGTGGAGAGGATAGCGAGAAAGACATATAATAATGAACAGTCGCCTCAACTGATTGCACCGTTAGAAAAACAGAAGATGTTTTTGAGGGAGTGAATATGCTGAATATTCAAAATAAGAGATTGCTTTGCCTTTGGGTCGTAATGACAGTGGTTACCGGAATTTCTTTGCTTTCCTCGACAGCTTTTGCCTCTAAAAATCCCCCCAGCCCCCCTTTACAAAAGGGGGGATTATGGGTTGAGGCAACAGGGGAGGCGTATATGAGTGAGATTGATACCACGAAAGAAGTGATGAATAGGGCAAAGAAGGATGCAGAGGTAAGGGCGATTGAGTATGCGGTTGGGACATTTATAAAATCTCACACCCTTGTCTCAAATAGCCAGCTTGCAGAGGATTTAATATATGCAGCAGTCAGGGGAAAGATTGAAAAGGTTGAAATAATCAAAGAAGGCTGGGATACAAAGGATAGAAACCTTTATAGGGTAAAACTTAAAGCACTTGTTAAATCTGTTTATCCTGAAAAAGACGAAGGTATATCCATAAAGCTCTCCCTTTCAAAAACAGAATTAAAGGAAGGCGAGGAAGTAAAAATATTCTATCAGGCAAGCAGCGACTGTTATATCTATATTTTTTCTGTCGCAGCCGATGGTTCTGTGACGCTGCTTTTGCCCAATTCCATAAATCATGACAATAGCATCAAGGCAAGCAAGACCTACCAGTTTCCTTCTGACGAAGATAAGATTAAATTGCAGGCGCAGTTTCTTCCAGAGCATAAGGAAAAGACAGCGGAGGAGAGAATAAAGATTATCGCAACAAGGCAGAAAGAAGATATAATACCCCTCGGATTTCAGGAGGGGATGTTTAAGGTATATGATGCAAAGTCCACAGGTATGATAAGCGACCTTGTAAAGAGGCTCAGCCAGATTGAGCCGACAGATTGGACAGAGGCAACAACAGTATATGTATTAAGGAGGTAGAATTTACAATTATGCAAAAAGTATTTGTGATGATTATGGCAGGCGGTGAGGGGACGAGGCTCTATCCTTTAACAAAGGAGAGGGCAAAGCCGGCAGTCCCCTTCGGAGGACGCTACAGGATTATAGATTTTGTCCTGAGCAATTTTATAAACTCAGGTTTTTTTCAGATTAAAATACTCACCCAGTTTAAATCAGAATCTCTAAACCGTCATCTTTCACTTGCGTGGAGGCTGTCTCCAAAACTCGACCAGTATATAGACCCTGTCCCTGCACAGATGAGGACAGGAAGGGACTGGTATAGGGGGACAGCAGATGCAATTTATCAAAACCTCAATCTGATCAGGGATGTAAATCCGCAGTATGTCTGTGTCTTTGGCGGTGACCATGTCTATAAGATGGATGTCAGACAGATGTTAAATTACCATATAAGGAATAAGGCTGAGCTCACGGTATCTGTCATACCAAAGCCTGTAAACGAGGCAAGCAACTTCGGGGTCATAGAGGTTGACAGGGAGTGGAGGATTAAGGGATTTGAGGAAAAGCCTAAAAATCCCAAGCCCATACCCGGAAGACCTGATATGGCACTCATATCCATGGGAAATTATATATTTAATACTGATACATTGTTAGAAGAGGTTACAGCAGATTCAGAAAGAAAAGATTCCACACATGATTTTGGAAGGGATATAATTCCAAACATTCGGAAGAAGAGGAGATTGTTTGCATACGATTTTGCAAAAAACAAGATTCCGGGGATGACACCTGCTGAAAAAGGATACTGGATGGATGTGGGGAGCATAGATGCATACTGGCAGGCAAGCATGGATTTAATTGCAGTCTCTCCGATATTTAATCTATATAATAGTGAATGGCCCATAAGGACACATTATCCTACCTGCCCGCCTGCAAAATTTGTATTTGCAGATAAGGAAAAGGAGAGGGTTGGTATAGCCACAGACTCAATGGTATCCGAAGGGTGCATAATAAGCGGCGGACAGATAAACCGCTCCATACTATCGCCGCAGGTAAGGATAAACAGCTACAGCTATGTTACGGAGTCAATCCTCATGGAAGGTGTAAATGTGGGTAGGCATACAAAGATAAAAAGGGCGATTATTGACAAGTATGTGGATATACCTTCAGGGGCAGAGATAGGATATAATCTTAAAGAAGATAAAAAGAGATTTTATGTTACAGAGTCCGGGATAGTTGTGGTTCCGAAAGAGACAATATTGAAAGGTTAAGGTTGAGGCTGAGGTTAAGAAAAACTTAACCTTAACCTTGAACTTAGCCTCGATTCTTTATGAAGCCATTGCACATAGCCTTTCTATGGCATATGCATCAGCCCATGTATAAAGACCCTCTTACAGGCGTCTATACGATGCCGTGGGTCCGCCTTCACAGTATAAAGGGTTATTATGATATGATTTCCCTCCTTGAAGAATTTCCCGAAGCAAAGATGACATTTAATGTCGTCCCATCCCTTATTATTCAGATAAACGATTATGCAGATGGCAGGGCAAGAGATATATTCTGGGACAGGAGTATGAAGCCTGCTGCTGACCTGTCGTTTGACGAGAAGAAATTTATCCTTGATAATTTTTTCATGTGCAACTGGGGGACAATGATACAGCCTCACAATAGATACTATGAGATTCTTAAAAAAAGAGGGATGAGACAATTAACGGAGGATGAGATTAATCATGCCGTAAAAACATTCTCTACACAGGAGTATCTTGACCTCCAGGTCTGGTTTAACCTTGCATGGTTTGGATATAAGGCTGTTGAAAAAGATAAGGCACTTTCTGAGTTAATAAAAAAGGATAAAAATTTTACTGAGGATGAAAAGAGATATGTTCTTGAAAGCCAGATAAGGATATTGAAGGAGCTCTTGCCGACTTACAAAAGATTTCAGGATAATGGGCAGGTTGAGTTGACCATAAGCCCATTTTATCATCCAATACTGCCGCTCGTTTATGATACCGATATGGCAAGCCGTTGTATGCCATGGGCAAAACTCCCTGATAGGTTTCATCATCCTGAGGACGCAGAGGAGCAGATAAGAAGGGGGGTAGCACTTTATAAAGAAACTTTTGGGAGGAACCCTTCAGGAATGTGGCCGTCAGAAGGCTCTGTCGCACCTGAGCTGATACCATGTTTTCAGAAGGAGGGTATCAGGTGGATAGCTACAGATGAGGCAATATTGCTGAATTCAATCGGGGGGGAGAAAAAGGGGGATTTGCTATATAAGCCTTACATAGCCCGTTTCAAGGATGCGGAGATAAATATGGTCTTCAGAGACAAGGGACTTGCAGACCTCATAGGGTTTACATATTCTAAAAACCCTCCCCAACGGTCTAAGGATGATTTTGTGGGGCATCTCAGTTCAATACAGAATTATCTTGCCACCTCAAATGAAGACCATTTAGTGAGTATCATTCTGGATGGGGAGAATGCATGGGAATACTACCCTGACGGGGGGAGGGGATTTCTCTCCAGCATTTATAAAGAACTCTCAGAAAATAAAAATTTTAAGACTGTGAGGATTGGGGAGTATGTAGAAGGGCATAAACCGACGAAGGTCATAGAAAATCTCTATACCGGCTCGTGGATAAATAATAATTTTAAAATTTGGATTGGGACGGATGAGGACAACAAGGGATGGGAATATATCAGGCTGACAAGGAGATTTCTTACTGAAAGAATCAAAGACAATAAGTTAAGTAAAGAAAAGGCAGAGGCGGCATGGGAAGAGATATATGCGGCAGAGGGGAGCGATTGGTTCTGGTGGTATGGTGATGACTTTTCAAGTGATAATGATGCGGAATTTGACAGGCTTTTCAGGGCGCATCTGGAGAAAGTTTACAGGATACTCAATGCAGAGCCTCCTGAGTATCTTAAGATTCCTATAATAAGAGTTGAGGAGGAGATACATCCGGAAGAGCCGATTAAATTTATTGCCCCTCATATAGACGGGCTGGTTACAAATTATTTTGAATGGCTTGGTGCAGGCTACTGCAGGGAAAAAATGACAGGCGGCTCTATGTATCACTCAGAGGGGATTGTATCTGCTGTTTATTATGGATTTGACCTTAATAATCTCTTTATTAGATTGGATACTAAGGGTAAGATAGAAGAACACATAGGGAAAAATATGGATGTTAGTATTCATATATTTAATAAACACAGATATAAGGTTGACTTCGCTTTAAGGACAATGGAAGAGGAAAAGGGGAGATATAAATTATATAAGACGGAAGACGGGATAACATTTTCTCTGCTTAAAACAAATAAGACAATAGCAATAAGAAATGTTATAGAATTGGCTATACCCTTTAAAGACTTAAATCTTGAGACAGGTGAAGCAGTAAATTTTGTAGTTGAATTTAAAAGAGAGAAACTGGAATTAGACCGCTATCCGAGATATAGGTATCTGACATTTAAGGTGCCTGATGAGAATTTTGAAGGGATTATGTGGAGTGCCTGAAAAACTGACAATATTAGCCACAAGACTTTCACAGACAAAATCAAGAATATAAGAAGTCATGTTGTTTTTTTAAAGTCCGTGTAAGTCTGTGGTAAGAAAGGTATTTTAGGATGAAAAAGATAAATCTTTTATTCGGTATTCACAGCCATCAGCCTGTTGGGAATTTTGATATAGTATTTGAAGAGTCATTTAACAGATGCTATCTCCCATTTGTTGAGATGTTGGAGCGTCATCCCAAAATCCGCATCTCCATTCATCATTCAGGTCCCCTCCTTGAGTGGATTGAGAGTAAAGCCCCCTGGTATTTTGACAAGATAAAAAATATGGTTAAGAGAAACCAGATTGAGATTTTAAGCGGCGGTTTTTATGAGCCTCTCCTCTCAGTCCTTCCCGAAGAAGATGCAATAGGGCAGATAAATATGATGACGGAGTTTATAAAGAAGAAGTTTAATTATAATGCAAAAGGCATCTGGCTTGCAGAAAGGGTATGGGACCCGTCGTTGCCCAAGATAATATCAAAGGCAGGGATGAAGTATACAATCCTTGATGATACCCATTTCTTCTATGCAGGATTGGAACAAAAGGATATGTTCGGATATTATATTACAGAGAAACATGGATACACCATGTCTGTCTTTCCGATAGACAAATTCTTAAGATACTCCATACCGTTTAAACTCCCCCATGAGACTTTGGATTATTTTAAAAGAATAATGTCAGAGCACAATGTCACTGGAGTTACTTACGGTGATGACGGTGAGAAGTTCGGTGTGTGGCCCGGGACACATAAGTGGGTATATGAGGAAAACTGGCTCAAGAATTTTTTCAAGCTGATAGAAGACAATCTGGATTGGATAGAGATGACTACCTTTAGTGAATACATAGAAAAATTTCCGCCGATGGGCAGGATATACCTTCCGATGGCATCTTATGAAGAGATGATGGAGTGGTCTTTGCCGACAATGGCAAGATTTAAATTTGAGGAGATGCTGAAGGACCTTGAAAACCGCGGCATAAGGGATAAATATAAGCCGTTTATAAGGGGTGGTCTGTGGGATAATTTCTTAACCAAGTATAGCGAGAGTAATCTGATGCATAAAAAGATGCTCTATGTCAGCGAAAAAATCAAAAAGAAAAAGGGTAAAGAGATACCGCCTGAGTTGAGGGAGCTTTACCGTGGCCAGTGTAATTGTGCTTACTGGCATGGGCTGTTTGGGGGACTGTATCTGAATTATCTGAGGCATGCAGTATATGAGCATCTGATTGAGGCAGAAAATATTATTGATAAAAAGGTTCATAAAAATAAAAGCTGGATTGAATATAAGGTGTTTGATTATGACAAGGACAATCTAAATGAAGTATTAATAAGTAATAAGAAAATAAACGCATATTTTGACCCTGACTACGGCGGCACCATGTTTGAGTTTGATTACAGGCCGAAGCGGTTTAATCTGGCAAATACATTAACCCGCAGGGAAGAGGCATATCATCACAAGGTAAAAGATGCTGAGGCAGGACAGCATGGCGGCGGGGCTAATCCAAAATCTATACATGATATTGTAAAGGTAAAAGAGGAAGGGCTGGGTGATGCAATTGTATTTGACTGGTATCTGCGGAGATCATTTATTGACCATTTCTTAGGAAATGAGACTGACATTAGGAATTTTATGAGATGCAGTTATCCTGAGCTGGGTAATTTCGTAGATAAGCCTTATATTGCTGAGAATATATCTCAAGATAAAAAGGGGATTGTTAATCTAAGCATGAGAAAGACTGGAAATATTAAAGAAGGCGAATTGTTTTTGCCTGTATCTATTTTAAAGAGTTTCAGTTTTTTAAAGGAAAAGGCAGAAATAATTTCCAATTACGAAATAACAAACATGGGGGATAAGGACATAGATATCTGGTTTGGCATAGAGTTTAACCTGACCTTGCTTGCAGGTGATAATGAATTAAGATATTACATATCCAAGGATAGTCACCATGGGAAGGAAACAGGTAAAAGGGTATTAAACAGTGTGGGAGAAATCTCTGATACCAAATTATTTGGCATGAAGGATGAGTGGAATCGTTTTCAAGTAATCCTGTCTTTCGGAGAGCCTGCCTCTTTGTGGTATTTTCCAATAGAGACAGTCTCTCAATCAGAGGATGGATTTGAAAAGACATATCAGGGTTCTGCAATCTTAGCCCATTGGAAGATAAATTTAAAAAGCATGGGGACAAAAAACATAAAATTGAGCCTTGGTGTAGAGGAATTTTAAATTGACAAGAATAGATGAATTTGATAACTTAAAACTTTAGCTTTTTATGGGCCGCTAGCTCATTTGGTAGAGCACCGCCCTTTTAAGGCGGGTGTGCTGGGTTCGAATCCCAGGCGGCTCACCACAAAAACAACTTATAACTTTTAACTTATAACTAATAACCCAATGAGGATTATTAAGTTATTAGTTGATTGTTAATAGTCATCAGTTAGTTTGTGTCCCCATCGTCTAGCCCGGCCAAGGACATCGCCCTTTCACGGCGGTAACGGGGGTTCAAATCCCCCTGGGGACGCCAATAAATATATCAATGGTTTTGGCTGGAAGCATAGACTTGATAAGGGTCTTGGGGAAGTTTAACAAGTAGGATAATGTAGGATGATATAAGATATTCTGGTATTAAAATTGGTAGTGTTTTTGGTAGATTTTGGGGTGGGTTGGTAGTTTTTTTGGTAGGGGTTTTCATGGTGTAAAATTCAGTTTGTTCATCGGACTTTCTTTGTCTTCAATCACACTCAAATATCCCTGCGTAGTTTTAATGTTTGTATGTCCTGCCATCTTCATCACATAAGTTAAATCCCTCGTATGTTTCAAAAGGTACGAAACGAAAGAGTGTCTAAGGGTGTAAGGAGGGACATCCTCAGGTATGCCTGCGATTCTCATTATTTCTTTTATTGCCCTTGACACTGAATGACTATTGATTGCAGGCATAAAGCCTGCAGCTGCTTTATTTTTCTTTTTTAAGTTTTTGAATAAGGGTGATAGAGCTGGATGTATATCAATGCTCCTTGTCTTCCTCGTCTTTGTCTGCCCTTGCACATGAATTTTTTTATTGTCAAGGTCTATGTCTGAAGGTTTGAGTCTTAAAATTTCTGAGGGTCGCAGACCGGCATAAAGATATATCAGGACAATTGTTTTGATGTTCCCATACAAAAGATGTTTATAACGCTCTAATGCCTCCATGAATGCTTTGATTTCTCCCGGTGATAATGCCCTCCTGATTTTCTCCCCATCCCCTTTTAAAAGGGGGATACGGCGGGCTGGGTTTGTATCTGCGGATATGCCATCAAGCAGGTGTCTTATGATAATTAAATCTTTACTGATTGTGTCTGGATGCAATCCGTTATTTTTTCTCCATGAGATATAAGATTCAATATTTTCTTTTGTGAGTTCAGTGGGGGAGATGTCCTTGAAATAGTCTACAATTTTATAAAGGCGGTTCAGATTGACAGAGTGTGTATAAGGTCGGCATTGCTCTCGGGACCATTGTTCATATTTTTTGGTTAATTCATGCCATGTGGCAAATGAATTGATATCGGGGGTTCCTGATAGTTCCAGAGCCTCCTCTTTTGTGAGGTAACCCATGTTGAGGCAGAATTTAATTTCATCCTTTTTGATTGCTCTTTGTCTGCTCAGGGATTCCAGCCTCATTACATCTGTCAAGAGCTGCTGCGCCTCAGTCTTCTTTTTTTTGAATTTTATTTTATCCTTATGCGTGCCGTCCGGGAAGAACACCCGATATTTTACCTGCCACCCATCTCTTGAATTTTTATAAAGGTGAGACATGCGATATTATCATATATTATCCTATTATAATCAAGATTATCCTATTATATATAGAAATGCAAGAATCGTTCCAAAAATAGCCTCTTAAAAATAAAGTTATTTTTTTGTGTTTTTCCTCTTGACAAAAAGTAAACAATAGATTACATTATATATAAGAGAGGATTGAGGCAATCAAGCCTGCACCGATAGGGGAGCGGTGATACTCCCCTAAAAATAAGGAGGGAATATGAAAAAAATAATATTTAACAGTAAAGAAATACGGGAAGGGGCATTAGATACCCTTCCTAGAGTAGAAGGGAGGGGGGAATATCTATCAGGGTGGGACTGCCGGCAGTCCCACGTCTGCTCCTGCAGGACAAGTGCAGGAGAAGACAGTGACGGGTGGTTCCGTCACATACAGCATGTATGCGATGTTCACTCCGGAGGAGTAAGAATCCGTTGTGAAAATGTATACTAACGGGGACTACCACCCGCCTTTTTTGGTCTTACCATCGGCGGGTGTGGTAAGGCAGCCCCGGCTTTCAACGGGAACATAGCCCGCGAATAATAAGGGAGCGGTTAATCTCCCCGAATTGAGAGGATTGTTTAATGGGAAAATATAATTTTGAGGCATTAAGAAAAAGGAGAAAGGAGCTGGGGATGACCCAGCTTGAGCTTTCTAAAAAAATTAATATCACGAGGGAACATGTGGTTGTCCTTGAAAAAGGCAGGAAGCTTCCTCGTGCCGACCTGCTTGGCAGAATCGCTAAAGCCCTCAAGGTGAGAGAGGATTATTTTTTTCTATAATCCCCAAACTAATTGCATTTATTTTTTGAATGAACCATAACATTGCTATCATACTTCCACATTTTACCTGTTCCTGCATCAATTAGCATACCGACAGGAAATCCATAAAGCAACAAAAAATTTGTCCAGAATGATGGTGTTATATTCTTGTTAATATTTAAACCAATGGGCTCATAACATACATCAGTCAACCTAATTTCTATCCCTCTATGAGATGATTCAGCAACGATGGTAGCCGGAAGTTTTGCAGCGTATGCACCTGTTGATGTCGTAATTTCAACAGCTACTCCTTCTTTATTATCCGCACTCCTCGCCAATATTGTCTGGCTTCCTGCATTATATATTGATGCACAACCTGATACAAAAAAAGATATTACAACAATCAGAGAAACAATTCTTTTCATAAGCCCTCCATAAAAAGATTTAATTATTGTCTATAAAACTTTTAATCATTTTTCTGCCAACAATTGATGTCGCAGTCCAGCCTCGAATTGTTCCTACTATCTCTGTGTAGAATCCGACATCTATCTCACCGAGAATTATCTGTCCCTCAGGAACATTGTAGATTTTCGCTGCCTTCTTACGGAGGGCTGCCTGATAAGTCGAAGCTGGTGGTGGAGTAACAAGACTGAGAGGCCATTCCGCTCGACCTGTCTCGTCATTTATACAATATCCCCCTTGACATGCTATCACCTTTCCAAGTATTTGAACTCCATCTTCACTTAAGTCAAATGTTATCCCCGTTCCTGGATAAATAGACTTAGTTGTCACAGCACATCCCATCAATACAGATACCATTATCACGCAGAGTAAGATTCGTTTCATAAGCCCTCATTAAAAAGGTTTAACTGACTTTCATTATAATTGCATTTACACCCTTTATCACAGTTACACTTTACTTTTTTACACTTAAAACAAAATACATTATCTTTTGTCTTTCGTGGGACTTTATTCCAACCTATACCTAACAACCACAGGCATCCGACTGTTGTAATTTCTTTTCCAGCGGGATTTTTATAAGACCTAATTATCCTGCAAGTTTTGTTTTTTTTATTGCCTCTTTGTTCGGATTGTCAAGAAAGGCATCTATGTTTTGCTTAATCGCTATGACTGTCTTATCTTGTTTTGTTCTCATTAGCTGTATAAGTTTTTCTATGTATTCCTTTTCCTCTTGTGAATAATATTGCTCTGATTCTTCAGCAACTATTTCTTTCTTTACTTTATCTTCGCCTGTTACAAGCCATTCAATAGTAACTTCCCCTGCCTTTGCCAGTTTTATAAGATTCTCAAGACCGGGTAAACTGCCATCTTCAATATAAGATTGTAAGGTTGAATCACGAAGTCCACACGCGATTGCATACCGTCTTTTTACACCATTATATCTATTTTTAATAATCCAATCTAATCTCTCAACAAAACCTTTATACATCATATAATAAATAAATTACCAAATATCGTATTTTTCACTTGACAAGTTTACGATATATGGTATATATTTCTTTCCATGACGATGAGGATAGGGTTAAAAACTAAAAAACAGCAAAACATATTAGGGCAAGGACACCTTTCGCTACCAGCCAAAGGACTATCCTCATCCGATAGTCCTTGCCCTGATTTAAAATTATCCAGAAAACAGACTAAGGATATTTATAATCATAATTATTTCAAAACAAAAAAGGGGTGGAGTAAGGCAAAGTTATCCTTTGCCAACGCTCCAGAGAATATCCCTTCTCTTCCATACCCCGCAAACACAAAGCCCCTTGATACTTTAGTCGGTGTCCTGGGGCTTTTGTGTTCTATGTTTTTATACCCTTTTTCAGTATTCATGTCAATAAATTATATGATGCCGTTCCGCTTTGGAATTATATCTTTATTGGGGATATAGAATTATGAAAAATTGGAAATCTTATGAGGCACTTGAGGAATGTATCCGAAGGGATGCGGTAGAGGTCGCAAACTTACTGCATCAATCTAAAACTCTCATTCAAAAGTGGAAAGAGGCACCCGCTACTGATGAGGATTATACTCAGTCCGGCACCCGAAACCCGCTTGATAGGATTGAAAAGATAATTACTGCAATAGAAAAGATTGACCCGAAGCGGGCTTATATTCCGATCCTCTGGCTCTGTGCCCGATTCGGGTTTCTCCCGCCTGTGAAAATGCCGGCTGGTCTTGAATCTCAGCAAGATATTTTGAAAGCACTTCTAAAATGGAATGAGGAATTCGGCGAGACCTGCGCCGAGATTTCAAGAACTCTCAAGGATGGCAAAATTACTGAGAGGGAATATAAGGTTTGTTATAGAGAGGCTATGGAAGACATTCAGGCATTGATGGAGCTTCTCGAGAAAATGAAGGAGAGGGTTAATAAATGACTTCCATGGCACAAAAAAATATGTCCAGTATAGAAACCTATCAGGAGGATAAAAAGCCTTTACACATAAGCATAGATACTTTGTCACAGCGTCCTGTATGCAAGCTCTTAAACTGCAGGAGAGAGTTTATCCCAAAGCGGATAGACCAGGTCTTTTGCTGCACTGAACACAGGCTCCTTTACCACAGCACTATCAGAGAAATCGGCAAGAAGGCAATGGAGATAATGAAATGAGACGCACTAAACATAATTCTAATCCCGCTCCTCTCCCCAAAGGGGATGGTGTCCCTCCCGCATCATCCCCGACCCCTCTATTCAGGAAAAAATATATTTCATTGAGAGAGGCAGCGGCTTATCTGGGGATTCAAGTTGATACCCTTCAAAAATGGGTGCAGAGAAAAATCATTCCTCATTATAGATTTCCGTTTGAAACATCGCATCCAAAATTCAATATTGATGAGTTAGAGAGATATACAAACCGCCGCAGAGTAGAGATAAGGGGAAGGGCATGAATAATCATATAGGGATTGTAGGGTTGTTGATGGAGGAAAATAAGGAGAAAAAAGATACGATAGTTGAACTTGAAAAATGGCTCTCATCCCAAGAAGAAAAAAAGGAGGGTTATGACAAGAACGGATAAGGCAATAATTGGTGTGATTGTCTTTATGTTGGTTTCTCTTTCTATAATTCAAATCGGGATATATCAAGGAAGAAAGTTAGAGAGAGAGGAGATTAAAAGGGAGAATCAGAGGACAATTAATTATTTTAACGACAGGATTCAAAAGCTGCAAAACGAGGTTGAAGAAAAGGGAAAACTTCTACAGAAAAAGAAAGGAGTCTTTATCGCCACCGCCTATTGCAATTCTCCTGTGTGCATCAATGTCCCAAAATGGAGAGATGGTAAGACTGCAACAGGGACAGATGCAAGGATAGGTGTAATAGCAGTTGATCCTGCTGTGATACCTCTTGGCTCTACCGTATATATTAAAGGTATGGGATATTTTAAGGCAGAGGACACAGGGGGAGCTATCCGAGGTAACAGAATTGACATTTTTATGGGTGATTATAAAAAGGCAAAAGAATTTGGAAGGAAGAAAGTTGAGGTAATAATTTTATGAGTGTAATTTACGAACCTAAAGGGAAGGCGAGAGAATATTGTGAGTTGGCGGTTAATTTGTATAAGGGATGTAATTATGGGTGTTCTTATTGTTATGTTCCTGCCGCAACTTTTCAGTTAAGAGATAAATTTCTCCTGACATTCCCAAAGGAGAATATTATAGAGCGTTTGAAATTAGAAGCCCCTAAATATGCAGGCAGAGAAGTTTTTTTGAGCTTTTCCCACGACCCCTACTTATTTATTGATTCTGTATATTTATTGACACGAAAGGCAATAGAAATATTATATAAATTTTTTATCACCGTAAGAATACTTTCAAAAGCGGGAAAAAGGAGTATGAGGGATTTTGATTTATTATCGGCAAATCCGCATCTAAGCTGGTATGGGGCAACTTTGACTTTTTTAAATGAAAAAGAATCTCAGAAATATGAGCCTTTTGCTGCTCCACCGTTGGATAGAATGGCAGCACTTAGTATTGCACATGGCAAAGGTATAAGAACATGGGTAAGTCTTGAGCCTGTTATCAATCCAGAGCAATCTTTAAACATAATCAAAGTTACTTATGATTTTGTTGATGAATATAAAATTGGTAAATGGAATTATGACACAAGGGGGGATGAGATTGATTGGAGAGACTTTGGATTAAAGGCAATTGAGCTATGCAAAAAATATAAAAAGAAATTCTATATTAAAAAAGATTTAGCGAAATTTCTATGAAAATAAATTTAATGAGATAAGAAATAATTTTACAGTTATGTTAAGCGGTTGGATACCTACTTTTAATAATTTAAAAAGTCTATATTTAAAATCAGATGGCGATTGGGCAAAAACTCCTATCCTCAACGCAAAAGAATTGCAAATCAAAGAGGCATGGAAAGGAGGTATATATGAGAATTAAGAAGATTAAGGTCTCGGATGAGAAGGTGAAAATTGATTATGAAGTGTTGGAAGGCGACAAAATTAAAGAGGAATATTCACTGACCTCTATAGATAAGCCTCTGCCTTCATTCTCCACAGCCTTGCAGGGTCTTGCCCAGAGTGTTGTAGATATATGCGAATTGCCTGAGCAGGATGACAATTATATTATCGTTACCGGTGTTAGTTTTTCCCACGGTGGAGAAAAACAAATAATGGGAGCAGTTATTTCCGCCCAGAAAAAACTTAAAAAGACAGACGCTCCATTAATTTTGAATACCCCGCACAAAATAGCGGATTTCTATGGCGAAACTGGAAGCAAGCAGCAGCTTCTTGATGATGACACGATAGGGCAATTATATAGTGTCATTGAAGAGGCGGAAAAATATATAGCTGGTGAAAGGCAACAGGTAGATTTTTTTAAAACGGCAGCGTGAATATAAACATGATTTTCATTGTAATAGATAGATGTGTTGAATGTGGCGACAAGGTGGATAGAAAGAATCTTATCTTGGGATTGTGTGAGGGATGTCAGATTGAACAATTCTTTGATATAGAATTTGGTGAGCGCTTGTCACAAGGATTTGTGATGGAGTATGAACGACTGAAAAAATACTGAAATTCAGATGGAAAATAGTGGGAAACTATGGACTTTAAAATTGAATTAAAAGGATTGGAAGAGACTAAGAAGATATTAAATGTGAAACAATACCAGAAGGCTGTAACCTTCTCCCTGAATCGTGTTATTAAGTCAGGGAGGACAGAGGCGTCAGAGCAAATCAGAAAAGGCGAAAAGCCCTTCACCCTTTCAAAATCCGATGTAGATAGAAAAATGAATGTCAGATTACCTAATCCATATGAAGCAGTCCTGAAAATTACAAGTGAGCCATGGATTCTATCATATTTCAAACCCCGGCAAATTATAGGCGGAATAAAGTCTGCTATCAAACGCACAAAGAAGAAAGGGTTTGAGCTTATCAAAGGAACAGGGAGAAAGAATAGCGGAGGGGTCAGTATAGAAATAGTAAAAGGCAGGAGAGTAACCCTAAAGCATGCCTTCATTGTCACCGGCAAAGGCGGAACACCTTTAGTTTTTTGGAGAAAGAAAGGCGACAAGAGTTCAATCACAGGTAAAGATAAACTCGTAGCCTTAAAGGTTTACTCCTTGCCATCTATGTTTAAGAAGCCCGCTGTAATAGGGAAAGTAATAGATAAAATAAAGACACAATGGGAGAAGGAGATTACAAGTGCAATCAATAGAATTACATCAGGCAAATGGAATGCCGATTAATAGATTAGAGGGATATTACCATTATGTTTTTAAATTTCATGGGTCCTTCCAGAGCCAAATGGCTTACGGCTGTGCAGAGCGGCAGGAATTGATTACGGATTAAAATTTTTTAGGGGTGAAAATTTGGAGATAATAAATACTGTAGAAAAGACAGAAGGTTGTAAGATTTTAAATGCAGACACTTCTCTCTCATTAAACTCTATAAATCAAGAGGAACATGGGATAAGTGTTAAGGGGTTTGCTATTAAGGAACTCTTTGAATCCTTTAATGTAGGTTTTCTGAATGAGGAGATTTGCAGGGAATGGATTTTAAAGCGATTGCACCCTAATATAATTAAATGTCCTGCTTGTGATTCAATTATAGTAGATGTAATAACTTTGAATAATTTTTGGAGCCTCAAAAGATGTAGATGTAAGCAATGTAAAAAATGGTTCTCAGCTAAGGTGGGGACAATTTTTGACAATGGGCAGCTGACAATGAGTGAAATAGGGATGCTTGCTATCTTTTTATATTTGAAGGTTCCACATAAAGTTATTGCAGAAAAATTAAATATGCATCCAGTTTCTATCGGCATGTGGGAAAAGAAATTTAAGATGTTTGGAAGTTTAAAGGAGGTCATTTGAATGAAAGAGCGGCCGATTATATTTAGTAGTGAAATGGTAAGGGCAACTCTTGAAGGCAGGAAGATGCAGACCAGACGAGTTATAAAACCACAGCCAGCAATTAAACCAAGAGTTTTTAAAAATGAGGATGGAGTTTTTTATTCATTGATGGATAAATGTGTATATCAAAAAAGTCCTTTTGGAACAATCGGAGATAGATTGTGGGTGAGGGAGACATGGTTTGAATGGGTGAAAAATAATTCTGAACAATTACCATACCTGTATAAAGCCACAATACCCTCGGATGACCTTGAAATTTTAAGACAATCAGGACATGCGTTTAAATGGAAACCCTCTCTCTTCATGCCACGCTGGGCTTCACGGATAAGCCTTGAGATTATTAATATCAGGGTTGAGAGGGTGCAGGAGATAACAGAGAGAGATGCACGAGATGAAGGAGTTGAACATCCCAATATAGCTGTATCTCCTCCATCCACTTATTCTGACTATAAACATAATTTTAAATTGCTGTGGGACTCCATCAATGCCAAGCGTGGCTACGGATGGGATGCAAACCCTTGGGTGTGGGTGATTGAATTTAAAAAATTATGACAGTTGAACAGGCGGTGATGAGGGCAATAATTGAGTGTGTGAAGAGGGGAGAGCATAAAATTAAAATCAGTGAGGTAGAGTGCGCTCATCCTATACATCAATTATCCGGCAGGGTAAGGCTCAGGGAACTGCGAAAGAGGGGTTTGGTGGATTACAAGTATCACGAAGAAGATAACACTTATTTGATTTATTCAAGTTTGACGGAGTTAGAAAATTCGTGGGAGGTATTAATAGGTAAGAAGTCTTTTAAAAAAAGTGTAAATGTGTGGCCTACGACTGCCCCTATTCAAAAGCCTGTCCCAATTCAATCGGCTCAAGTAAAAAAGGATAAAGAAATGACGATTGATGTTTTAAGTGATAATGAAAGGGCGGAAATGCTTGATAATATACGAAAATTCAAAGAGCAACTGAAAGCTGGAAAAGGTGTCGCCTGTTAAATTCTAAAAGGGATTGAATATGTCTAAAAGATTCACTGATACTGAAAAATATAAAAAGAAATTTATAAGAGAATTGCCTGGAGCTTATAAATTATTTTGGGATTACCTTTATCATGATTGTAGTTTTGCAGGTATTTGGTATGTGGATTTTGAAGTTGCTCAGATAAGAATAGGAAAGGACATGCTTATAGATAAAGAAGAAGCTATTAAATTATTTAATAAAGATGAGGAACGAATTATCATTCTTAATGGAGGAAGTAAGTGGTTCATAAAAGCATTTATTCTATTTCAGTATGGAGAACTTAATTCTAATAATAAACTACACTTAGGGGTTTCAAGAGAGTTAGAAAAAGAAGGGGTATTTATACCCCTTAAATACCCCTTTGAAGGGGCTAAGGATAAGGATAAGGATAAGGATAAGGATAAGGATAAAGATAAGGAAAAAGAAAGGGAGGGGATGCAAGGGGAGGGAAACGAAAAAGAGGAAGTTCTGGGCAAGCTACCAGAAAAAAAAATAGCAAGCAAAATAGAGTCAGAAAATTCAGGGCTTAGTAATGGCAATAACCCTCTTACAAGCCCAAAAGAGCTTTTTGAACTCTGGAATAAATATGCTTCGCACTCTAATCTCATTAGTGCCAGAGAGTTAGGTAAACAGAGACAGGCAAAATGCAACTCGCGTTTAGCTGAACGCCCTCTTGAAAAATGGGAAGAAGTCTTTAGCCTTTGTGCAAGGACACCATTTTTGAATGGCGAAAACGCAAGCGGGTGGAGAGCCTCTTTTGACTGGATTATTGCCAACTCCGACAATGCGGTTAAGGTGCTGGAAGGGAAGTATGATAAAACAAAACAGCGGCAAATGGGGACTTCTAAAACTGCCGGCAACTGGGCTTTGCTTGAGCAGAGGAAAAAGGAAAGGGAGAAGGCTGAAATCCAAGTATGACTGAAAACGACAGAACCCAGTTTGAGAGTATTTTGACTGCGATTGCCGAGATTTTTGACAAGCAGTTATCGGGCAATCAGCTTGATTTATATTTTCTTGCCTTGCAAGATTTGACTCTTGAGCAATTTAAAAAGGCAGGTAATATTATTATTCAAACAGCTCGCTTTTTTCCTAAACCTGTGGATTTTAGGGAGGCGGTAAAAGGAACGGTTTTAGACAAAACTACTCAAGCAGTTTTGCAGCTTGAAAACGCTGTTAGAAGGCATGGTTATTATACTTCTGTGGTTTTTGAGGATAGGCTTATTCACGCCTGTATTGAAGCCCTTGGAGGGTGGCAAGAAATCTATCAGGATTGGGGTTATGAAAAATGGATTTGGGTTAGAAAAGATTTTGAAAAACACTATGAATATTTTTTGAAATATCCGCCCTCAAATATTCCCGAAAAACTTATAGGATTTCACGAGCAAAATAACAGTTCAAGAGGTTATCTTGATGACATTCCTAAACCTGTCTTAGTAGGGGATGGCAGCCGAAAAGAAATTGCTGATGGTGGGAAAAAACAGGTTGCAGGGGCTATTACATGAAATATCCATTTATTAAAGAGCAAGACGAGATGATTATGAGGACATATAGGGAGATTCAGCCTGATGCTGGCAGAAGTCCTGTTGTTAGGCTTCTTGCTGATAAGTTGAAATTTCCTCGCTGGGTTATAAGTCGAAGGGCGAGGGATATAGGGGCGTATGAGCCGAGGCTAAAAGAGCCTGTCTGGTCCGAAAAAGAATTAAAAATATTGGAACGGAACGCACACCATCACCCTGAAACGATTCGAAGGCATCTTAAAAAATCAGGTTTCATACGATCAATTACGGGCATCATTATAAAACGCAAGAGAATGAGATTTTTAAAAGGGATGGATGGGCAAAGTGTGACAAAATTGGCAATGTGTTTTGGAGTAGATGTTCATTCGGTCAGCAGATGGATTAAAGAGGGTCTTCTTAAGGCACAGATGAGGGGGACACAGAGGACAGAGCGACAGGGCGGAGATATATATTATATCAGGGACCAATGGATTAGAGATTTCATCAAAGAGAATATCGGGCTTATAGATATTCGCAAGGTGGATAAGTTCTGGTTTGTTGATGTGATGAGTTTATAATTACAAACCCTTCGGCATGCTCAGGGTGACAGCACAAGGGAAAAAAATACAATGACAATTACATTGGAAGAAAAAGTTGAGGCGATTTTAAAACACTTACAGAGGACGGCTGTTGAAAGGTGTCTGGATGATGGGAAAAGGGTGGTTCGGTTAGTGGAGCCAAGCTGCTCAAATTGTAAGAAATTTATTAATCGGGGCGGGGAGTGCGAGGGTGACGGTCATATTCTTTATCCCGGCTGTGATAAATGGATATATGAAGAAAGTAATAGGAAATGAGAAAGGAGAATAAAAAACAATGGAACTCACGGACATAAAGTCAGCGGGATATAATCCCCGCACAATCACAGACGAACAATTAAAGATGCTCAATAAATCCCTGCAAACATTCGGGGATTTATCCGGTATAGTCTATAACCGCAGAACAGGCAATCTTGTGGGCGGACATCAGCGGCTTAAATGACTGCCTACAGATGCAAAGATTAAAAAGAAAGAACTCAAAGAGAAAACAAAGACCGGCACAGTTGCACAGGGCTTTGTAATTTTTGATGGCGGAGAGAAACACACATATAGAGAGGTTGACTGGGATGAGGCAACCGAGAAGATGGCAAACATAGCAGCCAACAAACACGGCGGAGAGTGGGACAATGATAAACTCGGCGAACTCCTCAAAGAACTTTCTGAAATACCGATATTTGATGCCGAACTGATAGGGTTTGAAACGGATGAATTAAATAACATCCTTGTAAGTCTTAATGAAGGACTCACCGACCCCGATGATGTCCCTGAATTGCCTGAAACAGAGCCAATCACAAAGACAGGCGATATCTATATCCTCGGCGAGCATAGACTCTTATGCGGCGATGCAACAAAAAAAGATGATGTGGAGAGGATGATGGATGGGAAAAAAGCAACATTGGGTTTTACTTCACCACCTTATTGGGTAGGCAAAGAATATGAAACCCAAAAAAGTATAGAAGAAATAAATGAATTCATAAAACATATTTGCAAATCTTATAATTTTGCAACCAAAAAAGATAAAAGTAGAATAGTAATAAATACAAGCACTGGGTTTACTACTTCATTTGACAAAAAGAAGAAAAGACAAGTTTTATTATTGATAGACAAGTGGACTAATTATTTTTATGAAATAGGATGGAACTTACGACATATAAGGCATTGGATAAAAGATGGGCAATTAATAAGTATTGCACCAAAAACGGATTTAATTGACCAACACTGCGAATTTTTAGGCACTTTTGAAAATAATAAAGGATTGGATATAAAATTTAATGATGTTCTCAATGAAAACGATATAAACATATTAGAGACATTTTACAATACATCTGGGACAACACGAGGGCAGGAAAGAATAGGATGTAAATGGGCATTAAGAGCATATTGGGATGATATTAGAGGGAATGCAAATCAAACAAATCATTGTGCAGCATTCCCAGTAGAATTAGCATTAAGACATATTTTTTTATATACAAAAAAAGGAGAGATCATTCTTGACCTTTTTCTCGGCTCTGGCTCCACCCTTATCGCCTGCGAAAAGACAAGCCGTATTTGCTACGGCATGGAAATTGACCCTCATTATTGCGATGTCATAATCACCCGATATTGTAAATATATAGGAACAAATAAAGTGAACAAAAATGGCAAGGAGGTTGAGTGGCAGTAATCTATGAACCGAGCGGAAAGGCGAGGGAGTATTGCGAATTAGCAGTGAATCTTTATCACGGCTGTGATGAGTGGAACTCTAAAAAAAGAAAGGGGGGCAGTAAAAAATGAATCACCATGCAAATATAAAATCATCTGACAGGCTCCAAAAGGTATTAGAGGTTCTGTCTGATTGCAGACCTCATACTACGCTTGAGATAGCCGAGTTATTGTCTTCAATCCCAAACAGGAAGAGCAAACTCTGTCAATATACAGGAAAGACAGATAGCAACAGAAAAATAAGAGTTAAAACTAAAATTTTCAGGGGAGGATAAAAAATTATGGATTTAATACCGTTTCCAAATATTAAAGTAAAACTTGCAGAACTATATTCATCAGCTTCGGCGATAGGTAAAATCTCTAATATGCAATTACCCGTTAAAACTGCATATTACATAACTATGACATTAAGAAAAATACAGCCCCATTTGAAAGATTTGGAAGATATGAGAATAAAACTAATAGATAAATACGGAAAAGATAGGGAAGGGGGAGGGCGTGAGGTTCCGCCAGAAAACATGAAATCTTTTATGGATTCATTTAACGAAGTTTTAAATGAAGAAGTAACTCTTAATATTCAGCGGATACATATTAATAGTTTGGGCGATATTATGTTATCGCCACAGGATTTAATGCCAACTGAATGGTTAATCATTGAAGATAACGAAAAGGATGAGAAAAAAACATGAAAACAAGAATTGTAACAGATGGCGGAAGGATTACCTGTGGGTCAATAGATTGTATCCACAACGAAAACCCTTTATGTCTTATATTTATCTGGCCATATCCCCCAAATATGATTGAGGATGGCGGATATTGTAGTAAATATAAAAGAAGGGAGGTTTCACGCGGAAATATAGCAAATAAGCCACTTCCGAGATAAAAGGAGGCAATATGTTAAGTTTCTTTGTTGGATGTGTAGTGGGTTGGTTTACAGGGATGATGACTATGATGTTATTAAGGGAGTTAAAAGAGGGAGGAAATAAATAATGGAAGATGTTATATAACCCGCTATTGTAAATACACAGGCAATAATAAAATAATCAAAAACGGTAAGGAGATTATCTGGAATGCAGACTGAAACATTAAAGGCTCAAGTTGAGAAGCTCATGGAGAAAGAGGAGGAATTACTTCTCAGGGCGGTTGCACAGACCATGCAAGAATATAACAAGAAGCCTACAAATGCAGCACTTAAAGACTGGGAAGCGGCTAAGAATGCACTGGAAGAATATCAAAGAAAAAAACAGCAGGAGGCAAGCGGAGAAATAATATTTAAAGGCATTCCCGAGGCTCTCGGATACCTCAAAGTAGAAAACTGGAAAATCTCACAGGCAAAATTCTATGACGATGTGAGATTTATTAAAAGGCAGAAGGACGGCAGTTTCACAAAAAAAGAAGTTGATAAATATGCTGCACAGTTTCTTCAAAAACGAGACGGCTCGGATATTGAGATAGATCCTTTTGAAAAACTAAAAGAGGAAACACGGTTCACGAAAGAGAGAGCGGATAAGGTTGCATTTGAAAATGAAATTGCAAGAGGGAATTATATTCTCAAATCAGATGCAGAACAGCAGTTATCGGCACGGGCTGCCTTTCTAAAATCAGGAATACAGGGATTTTTTCACAGCATGTCGGCAAGATTAATTGAGCTTGCAGAAGGCAAGCCTGAAAAGGGACCCGATGTCCTTGATTTTTGTTTGAAGGAAGTCGAGGAGCTTTTTCACCATTATAGTAAACCTCTCGTGTTTGAGGCTGTAAAAATAAAATCAGAGGAGACAGATGCAATCTGAATTAATAATAAATCCCCCTCACCCACCACCCTCACCCCAACCCTCTCCCATAGGGAGAGGGAGAGAGGGGCAAGGGGAGAGGGAATTGTTTTTGCCCTTTACCTTTTGCCTCAGCGAAAGGCGTGTCTTTGAAAAAAAGGAGCAATTGACTGTCAGTCAATGGGCGGAGAAATACAGGATTGTCCCGATAGGAGCTCACAGGGGACCGTGGCGGAATGACATATCCCCTCACCTTGTGCAAATTATGGATACATGGGCGCTGCCTCACATCCGTGAAGTAATCATCTGTAAGGCTCCACAGACAGGCGGGACAGAGGTTATGAATAATTGTGCTGCTTATGCGATGGATAGAAACCCATCCACAATGATGTTTATCATGCCTTCGGAGGCAATAGCCAAGAAGGTGAACTCGGACAGAATCATTCCCATGATTGAACAATCCCATGCCCTGCAAAAACTTATATCACCAAATCCTGACGATTTAGCAAAACTCAAAATCAAGCTCAATAACGGAACAATTATTTACATGGCGTGGTCAAACTCATCCGCTGCCCTTGCCACATTCCCGATTAAATATCTTTTTTTTGATGAGACGGATAAATACCCGCCTTTTGTGGGGAAGGAATCAGACCCTATTACGCTTGGTGAAAAGAGGGCAAGGACTTTCAGACACACTTATAAAATCTTTAAAGTCTCAACACCTACAAGGGAAGATGGACATATCTGGAAGGCATTACAGAGTGCTGACATTCTGTATAAATATTATGTTCTGTGTCCTCATTGCAAAACTGAACAGCTTATGGTTTTTGACAATCTTAAATGTCCGGAGGGAGAAATTACCCCTGAGCAAATACGAAGGGAGAATATTGCATATTATGAATGTCCGAATTGTAAATCTCATTGGACAGACATTCAGAGGGATAAGGCGGTTCGTGCAGGCGGATGGAAAAAGGAAAAAGGGGAGAATATTGTCAGACCCCGCTCAGTAGCATTTCATCTGCCGTCATGGATAAGCCCGGATGTGTCGCTTAGTGAAATAGCCGCCGCATATCTACTCTCTAAAAGCGATAAGGCGAAGCTCATAGACTTTTATAATGATTATCTTGCCGAGCCGTTTGTTGAATCACAACAGGGAGATAGTCTTAAAGAAGATGACCTCTATAAGAGAAGATATTGTTTCACCCCTGAAAAGGCATCATGGCAGGTGCCTATGTCAGCCTGTATTCTTTCAGCCTTTGCAGACATACAGGCGAATCGTATAGAGGTTTGTGTTATTGCATGGGGGCAGGGATTTCAAAGCTGGATAATAGAGAGAGTCCAATTACCCGGCGATACTACACAGCCGCAAGTGTGGGGAGACCTTGATAGATATTTGTTGAAAGAGTGGCAGCATGAGAGCGGGGCAAGATTAAAGATTGTAACAGCAGGGATTGATTCAGGCTATCTTGCCCCTGACGTTTACCGCTTTGTCCGCCCTCGCCAGCTTGGACGCAGGATATATGCAACTAAGGGATCATCAACAGTTGGTAAGCCCCTTATATCCGTTACAGATCCGCGCAAGAAAAAAGGGAAAGACAAAAATAGAGTTACTCTGATAATTATAGGCACAGAGACGGCGAAAGACACAATCTTTGCCCGTCTGCAGATAGAAGATGCAGGACATGGGTATGTTCATTTTTCCGAGTCCCTTGATTATGATTTTTTTAAACAGCTTTGTTCGGAGCAGTGCCTTACAAAATATAGTAAGGGAAGACCTTATAGGGTGTGGGAGAAGAAAAGAACAGATGCAAGGAATGAGGCACTTGATTTATTCGTAGGCAATTTGGCGGTTATAGAATTGTTGAATCCTAATTTTGAAATTATCAAAAATCAAATTGCAGCTATATTTAAGGGGCAAAAAATACAAGTCAAGAAAACAGGCAGACGAGTTATAACCAAAGGAATTGAATGAATCTCCCTGATAAAGAAATATTGAGACCTCAAGAGGTTGCGGATTATTTTTCAGTTTCAAAAAGAACTATCTTTCGGTGGTGCATTGAAGAGAAAATTAAATATTGTAAACCTAACGGTGTAATCAGAATTTTTAGAAACTCAGTTTTAGAGCTTGTCCAAAAAACAGAAAATGCACATATAGAATCAATTAAAGAAGTAGAATCAAAAATAACTGCAAGTCATAAAGGCAGACGGATTATTTCAAAAGGGATTTAAAAAATCCTAAAAACCCTCAATTATTTTTATATCCTACCTTATCCTATCAAATACTGTGACAAATGATGACATTTGATGACATTTGTGCCTATGCCTACCTGAAATAATCTTTTAAAATTATTCCCATCATGGCAGGAATAACCCTTACCGATGCACAAACACAGCTTGCTAATTGGCTTACTGCTTCAACAAAAGTAGCTCAGGGGCAGTCTTATTCTATTTCTGGGAGAGCCGTTACCCGCGCTGATGCAGAAGAAATCCGAAAACAAATAATTTATTGGGACAGGCAGGTTAAGAGACTTACAAAAGGCGGTATTACAATCAAAGGAGCTACACCGGTATGAGGCAAGATTTTAATATTGCAGGTAAACAATTTGTAGTTGAAGAAAATATTGTTGACCGTGTCATCCGCTATATAAACCCGATCAAGGCAAACCAGCGATTCAGGGCAAGGGCAATGCATGCGATTTCAGGCGCATATCTCGGAGCGAGATATGACCGCAGACAAACGTCAATGTGGACCACATCACGGGGTGATGCAGATGCCGATACACTCTCTGATTTGCCAACTTTAACACAACGGTCCCGAGACCTTGATAGGAACGCACCGATTGCAACCGGGGCAATCAACACCACCACGCTTCATGTAGTCGGCACCGGGTTAAAATTGCAGAGTCATATAGATAGGGCTGTTTTAAATATGACAGATGAAGAGGCAGATGCATGGGAAGCCTATACGGAAAGGGAATTCAGGCTATGGTCGGAATCTCATGACTGCGATGCCTCACGCTCTCTGATATTCCCAGAACATCAGGAGCTTGCATTCAGGCAAATGCTTGTAAATGGCGACCATTTTGTTGCTTTGCCGCGAATACCCAGAAAGGATAATCCTTATACCCTTGCCCTTCAGCACATAGAAGGAGATAGGGTGAGCAATGAAAACAACCAAGCCGATACAAATAAAATTTGCGGTGGTATAGAAAAAGACGAATATGGAGCACCGAAAACTTATCACATTTGCAATCAGCATCCCGGCTCACGCTTTAATACTGCAAATCGTTCGTGGACAAAAATCCCTGCATTCGGCTCCAATACTGAGCTTCGCAATATTATTCATCTTTACAGAATTTCCAGGGCAGGACAGACAAGGGGTGTTCCGTATCTTGCTCCTGTTATAGAAACACTAAAACAACTTGATAAATATACTGAGGCAGAAGTCATGGCTTCCGTTGTTTCAGCCATGCTCACAGTGTTTATAAAATCGGAGACAGGTGATTTAGACCTTGCCCCTATGGAGCCGACAGATGAAACGAAGGCAGAGGCAACAGATACAGATATTAAACTTGCATCCGGCGCAGTTGTAGGACTTACACCTGGCGAAAGTATTGAAACAGTAAATCCTTTACGACCTAATACAGGCTTTGACCCGTTCGTTATGTCAATCCTCAGACAAATCGGCGTTGCGCTGGAACTTCCCTTTGAGGTTTTGATTAAACATTTTACTTCGTCTTATTCAGCATCACGAGCCGCTTTAATGGTTGCATGGACTTTTTTTAGACAGAGAAGACAATGGCTCGCAAGGCATTTTTGTCAAGAGATTTACGAGATTTGGCTTTATGAGGCTGTGGCTATAGGCAGAATATCCGCCCCGGGTTTTTTTTCCGACCCTCTCATCAAAAAGGCATACTGCGGTTCAACATGGATAGGAGACGCGCCAATTCAGATTGACCCTGTGAAAGAGGTAAATGCATCAAAGGAGAGGATAGCGATAGGGATCTCAACCATTGATGAAGAAACGGCATTTATTACTGGCGGAGATTTTGAAACAAATTATCCCCGTATTAAAAAAGAAGTGAAGATGTTCAGAGACCTTGGGATTAAACATCCCGCAATGGAAGATAAACAACCTGCGGCATCGCAGCAAGATGCAGATGCAGCATTACAAGAAAAACTTAATACAGATAAGGAGGGATAATGAGACTCATAGATATAATAAACGGACCGTGGGCAATAACAGTTGACATGCTAAATGAAATTCGCAGTATCTATACAAAACATCTTCGGGGAGAAAAAATAAATATCAAAGATATAGAAGCCCGCACAGGCAAAGAACTGCTCAATAAGCCGCAGGGTTATGACCTCGTAAATGGAACTGCAATCATCCCGATAGAAGGGATTATTGCAAAAAAAATGAATCTCCTGATGCAGATTTCAGGCGGTGCATCCACACAGCTTATTGAAAGAGATTTCAAGGCAGCCCTCAACGACCCTTCAGTGCAAAAAATCATATTAAACATAGATTCCCCCGGAGGGACTGTAGACGGCACGTTTGAACTTGCAAATTATATATATGAAAACAGGGGGAAGAAACCAATTATCGCATATACAGACGGCATGATGTGCTCAGCCGCATATGCTATAGGCTCTGCGGCGGATAAGGTTTTTATTTCAGGAGATACAACGACAGTCGGTTCAATCGGCGTTGTTGCGGCACATGAAGACATTTCAAAAATGGAAGAAAAGCTCGGTGTTAAGACAACGGAAATCTATGCAGGCAAATATAAACGAATTGCATCTCAGTATCAGCCCCTTTCGGCAGAAGGATTTGCGAGCATCAAAGAGCGGGTGGATTATCTTTATGCCGTGTTTGTGAATGAGATTGCAAAATTCAGAGGAGTGTCAGCAGAGGAAGTTATTCAAAAAATGTCAACCGATGCTGCACCCCTCTTTATGGGAAAACAGGCAATAGAAGCGGGTCTTGTGGACGGTGTTGCCACTTTAGACCGGCTTATTGGCAATAATGTCACCGGTGTTGTGGCAGATGGTAAGAGTAAAACAATTAAAGGAAAGGAGGGCAAATTAATGACAAAAGATGAACTCATAGCTCAAGAACCTGAATTGTATCAGTCCGTTTTAGCAGAAGGCAAGTCGGGGTTAAATGAGGCAATAGCAAAGGCGAAGGAAGAAGGAGCAAAGGCAGAGACAGAGAGGGTGAAGTCTGTTAAGAGCCAGCTTATTCCCGGACATGAGGCATTGATAGAATCGCTCATGTTGGATGGTAAGACAACTGGTCCCGAGGCGGCGGTGGCTGTCCTTGATGCGGAAAAGAAACTCAGGGTAAAGGCAATAGAAGGCTTCAAGGCAGACGGCTCAATTAAGGTGACCGTAACGGAACCCGGTGACGGTTCAGATGCAAACACCATGAAGCGCAAGGATTTTAATATGTTATCAACAGACAAACAGGCTGCATTCGTAAAGAATGACGGCAAGGTAGTTGACTAAATTTTGAAAGGAGGAAAAAACAATGGCTAATACTTTAACAGGTTTGATTCAGTATATCTACGACAGCGTGGATGTTATAAGCCGCGAGTTGGTCGGGATGATACCATCTGTTTATATTAATCCGAAGGCGGAACAGGCGGCAAAGGATCAGGATATTTCTTATGACATCGTTCCTGATGCAACCGCTTATGACGTTACACCTGCAAACACAATTCCAGCCCTTGACAGTTCAACAGTTCCTGCAGGCACTATGAAGATTAATAAGGTCAGAGGCGTCAAATTTCACTGGACAGGCGAAGATGAAGCAGCGATAGGGCGTGATGCCAAATCTGGTATTCAGAATAATAAGATTGCACAGGCTTTCAGAACGCTGTGCGGTGAAATGGAAAATGACCTGGCAGATCTATATGCCTTTGCATCACGAGCCTTTGGCACAGCAGGCACAACACCATTTGCCACAGCAGGTGATTTCAGTGATGCGGCTGAGGTTGCCCGCATACTAAAGGATAATGGTGCCCCATCATCCGAGCTACGACTTGTCATAGATACTGCGGCAGGCGCAAAGATTTTAGGTAAGCAATCACAGGTGCATATTGTCGGCGGAGACGACCCGCTCAGACGCGGGGTTTTGCTTGATATTTATGGTATGCAAATCCGTGAATCGGCAAAAATCAAGACTCATACTAAAGGCACAGGGGCAGGATATTTGTTGAACAATGTAGCCGGTTATCCCATAGGCTCAACAGCCATTGCGGCTGACACAGGCACAGGCACAATCCTCGCCGGGGATGTCCTCACGAACTCACAGTCAGGCCGTGATCAAAATAATAAATATGTTGTAGGCACAGCCCTATCCGGCGGCTCTCTGGCACTCAATAAGCCCGGCAACAGGGTTGCATGGGTGGATAATGATACAGTGGCTGTCGGCAATAGTTATGCCGCAAGCATGGCATTTGCCCGCTCTGCAATCCATCTGCTTACAAGATTGCCGAAGATGCCTGAAGGAGGCGATGTTGCGGATGATGTCATGGTTGTTCAAGACCCGCACAGCGGAATATTCTTTCAGATTGCTCTTTACAGGGCATATCGTTCCGTTCTGATTGAAGTTGCAGTCGCATGGGGAGTAAAGGCTGCAAAGTCCGAGCATATAGCACTCTTGCTTGGATAGTCAAAGGTCAATAAGCAATAAGGGAGGGGAAATCCCCTCCCTTATTTTAAAAAGAGGTAAACAGATGGCAAAAGAAAATAAAAATCAAAAAGGAGCGATACCTGCTAATAGTATCATCCCGAAGATTATAAAAATGGTGAGAACGGTTGATGATGCTAAAGGAGAGCCTACAAAGGCAGATGTCCACCCTGATGAAGTTGAGAACTTTAAAAAAGGCGGATGGAAAATAAGCAATGATTACTGATAATGATTTGGATATATTTTTTTCAGATGATTTCACACAGGATGCAACCTATACGCCGCAGGGCGGGCAGGCATCCACCATTAAGATTATATTTGATAATGCCTTTAAGGTTATTGATATATCAACAGGGATTGAGTCAGCATTACCTGCAGCGACTTGTAAGACTTCGGATGTGGCGAGTGTAAAACATAACGATACATTAGTTATAAACTCTATAACCTATTATGTGTCGGGCATTCAGCAGGATGGGACAGGAATCACGATATTAATTTTATCAAAGGATATGGTTTAAATGGCGAATACAAAACGGCAGTCAATAATGACCGCAGTGAAGACACGATTGCAGGGTATCACTGTTGCAAATGGGTATGATTTCAATCTCGGCAGTCATGTTTTTGAATGGCGGACAACAACTCTCAATGATAATGAAATGCCCGGTATTGTATTCAGGGATATCCAAAATATCAAAATAGAAGGCGGACCAGTTGCATATTTCCGATGGGGTTTGAATATAGAAATAGGGATTGTTACGCAAGGCGGAGCTTCAATCACAGATATAAGAAAGATGTTAGGCGATATTTATAAGGCAATCGGGACAGACCCTCGCTGGGGAGGGTTGGCAATATTAACAGAGCAGCCGAATAATGATGAAATTCAATCTGAACAGCAGGAGAGGAAAATCACAGGTGTATTAATAAGACTCCAGATTATCTATGATTCTCCGCTCTGGGAGGCATGATGGAAAAGGAAGAAATCATTGTTGCAGTTCAAGAGGCGATTGCAAAAGAGTTGGGGCAATACAAAGTCAATAAAGAAATCCATTATCTTGATCATCTATGGATTAAAGAGATGAGGGAATGGACAGAATCAATCAAAAGTGAATTCTGGAAGACAGTAGTCAGGACAATTATAAGAACGATTATAATTTTCATGCTCATAGGATTTGGAATATGGGGAGTAAAAAACTTCAAATGAGAGAGATTAAAAAAATAATAATTCATTGCAGTGATTCAGAATTCGGAGATGCTGCATTGATTGACAAATGGCATAAAGAGCGGGGATGGACGGGCATCGGGTATCACTATGTAATTTTGAATGGCTGTAGAAAGGCAACTATGACAGGATTCCAGCCATACAAGAAGGAGGATGATGGAATTATTCAACAGGGAAGAGCTGTTGAGGTAGTCGGTGCTCATTGCGAGGGACAGAATCAGGACAGTATTGGAATCTGCCTTATAGGCAAAGAACATTTCTCGGCAAAACAATTATATGTTTCTTTGCCGAATCTTATAAGGGATTTGTTTTATGGATACGGAATTGTATCGGGACAGGTATTCGGACATTATGAATTTAATCCACAGAAGACCTGCCCGAATATTGATATGCCGATTTTAAAAGAATATATCAGAAAAATTTTTGTAAAATAAAGGAGGTGAGTAAAGATGGAGTTAATGGCGATTGTAAAATTGATACCGATAGTTTTATCAGTCGTGGAAATGACAAAGAGATTTATTCCTGATGAAAAACGAACCTATGTGAACCCCATAATGGCAGTTGTTACAGGGCTTTTGGGTGCTTACTACACAGGCGGGACTCAGGAATTATTGAATCTCTTAACGACAGGAGTTCTCGCCGGTGCGGGGGCGATGGGAGCTTATAAAATCCCCAAAGAGGTAGCATTGAAAATGGGGATAGATTAAATGGAGGTAAATGAGATGAAAGAAAAAGTCAATGATGCTTCAGAGACGAAAATCGTTAATGATAATCCTAAAGAAAAGGAGGTAAAAGAAGATGGCCAGTCAATTAAAGAGCAGAAGGGTAGCAGCGGCAAAAATAGAGGCAGTTGAAGGAATAGCAGAAACCTTATCGGCAGCGGATGGGGGAATCTTGGTAATTGACCCTACGGTGTCAGTTGATATTGAATCACTTGAGAGAAAGCCCGCAAGCGCCTCATTATCGTCTTTTGGTAACGTATCTGGTAAGCAATCTGCAAAATTAAGTTTTACGGCAGAAATTAAAGGTGCAGGGGCGGCATATTCCTCAAGCGTAAAACCAGCTTTAAGTCAATATTTGCGGGCTTGTGGATTTGCTGAGACAATAGTTACAACTGTGGGAGTTGAAAAGGCGACATATCAGCCTGCAAGCACAGGGATTCCATCTCTGACTATGGCTTGTTATGAGGACGGGGTAATTAAGAAATTAAAGGGATGCAGGGGAACGGTTAAATTCAACGGTGAATCAGGCGGGGTAATAAAGGCAGCCTTTGAATTTAGCGGTGTTTTGGATGGAACCATTGACGGCGCTATGCTTACACCGACCTATGAATCAACCATTCCGCCTACCCTGCTTAACACTCCACTAACTTTTGATGCCTATACTGCAAGGGCTCAAAGTTTTGAAATCAATCTCGCCGCCGCAGTTTCTATAATGGAGGATATTACAAAGGCAGAGGGATATGCAGTCGGAGTCATCATAGGAAGAAACCCTACAGGCTCAATCAATCCTGAGATGGTAACAATCGCCACTTACGATTATTTTGGCAAATACAAAAGTGCAGCCTTTATTTCCCTGGTAATCGGGAAAATCGGCAGTGTCCAGTATAACCGTTTTAAATTCACCGCTCCGAAGATGCAAATCACAGCGGTATCGGATGGTGATAGAAACGGTGTTGCAGTTGCAGACCTTTCAGTTCTCTTTGCCAGAAACGCAGGGGATGACGAGATTGTATTGGAATTTGATTAATAAAGGAGGCGTATGGATTTAACAGAATTAAGAAAGAAAGATGCACATGTATCGGGATGGGTTAATTTTGAGGGGAAATTTGATGTCCATATCAATTACCTGAGCAAATCCGACCTGCAGGCAAAACTTGACAGGTGTAAAAAAACAAAGTATGTCAGGCATCAGCCGCAGGATGACATAGATGTTGATAAACTACATCTGGAGCTTGCACAATGCATTCTGGATTGGAAAGGATTAACTCTTTCAGCTGCGTCAAAACTCATTCCGATTGATATTCCAGCAGGACAGGAGAATGCTGATGTTCCATGTTCCGATAAGAATAAACTCGCATTGCTGAAAGAAGCTTATGGGTTTGATGTCTTCATCCAGCAGGCATCTACAGACCTTGCGGCTATCAAGCAGGAGACTGAAAGAAAAAACTAATTGAGTGGGCAAGATATTACCTTGACCCACTCAATATCACCTGTGAAAGATGTGAGGATGAAAAAGAGGCTTATGGATTACCGATTACGGAGGATAGGTGTAAACAATGCAGGGTCCCTAACATAGATTTGCTTTATGAAAATCAAGAGGCATGGCAGTTATATCAGATTGTTTGTAGTCAGCAAAATATAGGCTTTGGCGATTATGGTCCCCTCTGGTATCCGAGCATTGAATTTGTTTTTAATCTTTACGAAGTCAGAAATTGCAGAGAGGTATTTGAGAAGCTCCTTTTGATTCATAATGTCTATTGTGAAAAAAAAGAAAAACAAAGGAAGAAATAAATCATGGCAGAGAAAACGATAACACTCACACTAAAGGCGAAAGATGGGGCAAGCCATATTGTCCAGACCTTTCAGCGGACAGCAGAGAGGTCATTTCAAGCCGTCCACAGTGCTTCTACATGGTTATCAAAATCCATATTCAGCCTCAAATCTGCATTTATAGGGCTTGCAGGCATTGCCGGTATTGGCTTTGGCATTAAATCATTCATTGAAGAATCAAACAAGGGAGAAAAAGCATTAACGCAGTTAAGGACAGCTTTAGGATATACGTCTAAAGACCTTATCGCCTACGCTAAATCCTTATCATCAAGCACCGTTTTTGCGGGTGATGCAATCATAGGGGCGGAATCCCTTATCGCCGCTTTTGTGAAAGATGAGAGGCAAATCAAATCTGCCACAAAGGCAACCCTTGACCTTGCATCAGCAAAGGGAATGGATTTAGCATCAGCCGCCGACCTCGTTGCAAAGACCCTCGGCACAGATACAAACGCACTCTCAAGATACGGGATTGAGGTAAAAGGAGCAATCGGCTCAAATGAAAGATTATTGAACCTGATAAATGGAATATCTAAGGCTTATGGAGGGCAGGCGGAGGCATTGAGGAATACAGGATATGGCGGACTCCTCTCGCTTCAAAATTCCATTTCAAACGTTCAACAGACACTTGGGGACATGCTCAAACAAATTCTGGGACCATGGGCAAATCAGCTATCGGAAAAAATAGCAGCTGCATCCGATGAACTGGAAAAATTCATGTCAGGAGAAAGGTGGCAGAAATGGGCAGCAATAGCAGGCGCATATCTCGATGTCTTGACTCAAGGGATTATAGACAGTTTTAACTGGCTGAGAGATAACGGAATAACAATATTAAAAGGGGTTTACGGCGCAGTTAAATTAATCGGCGATGCCTTCCATGGATGGAAAATAATTATATACGGATTAGCCTCTTTATACATAGCTGCAATATATCTCCCTCTCTGGAAGGTTTTAAATTTGGTCAGGGGAGCGATAACAGGATTTTTGAAAACTGTCAATTTTTGGGGGATCCTTGATGAGCAAGTAAAAGATTCTGAAAGAATATGGAATGAGCAAAGAATAATTATAGATGAAGGCAAACAATCATTACTCGGATATGTGGAGACAATAGAGGGGCTTGTTGATACCGCACCTGATACAAAAAAACATTTAACCGATATATGGTCTGCCGTCACCGCAACAGTTGCAGGGACAGCAGGCGGGGTTGATAAACTTGCCGATAAAATAGCCGGGGTGGATGTTTCAAAAATTTCCCCTGTATCTTCAGTAAAAGAACTTCAAACAGAAATAAGCAAGCCTGCAGTTATTTATAATGATGTAGAGGCAATTAAAAAAAGCCATGCCGCATGGAACCAGCTTACAAAGGCAAAAAAAGCAGCGAGGGAATATGACGAGAAGCTCGCAGAGGAGGCAAAAAAACTGCTTACCTTAAATGCTCAATTCTATCAAGAGGCGGGAGTTGTAACAGATCAGTATTATCAGGAACAAATTAATAAACTCGTAGAGCAAGGACAGGTATGGGAAGAGATGGGAATAGAAAGGGTTGAAGTGGAAAAATGGGTAACAGGAGAAATCATAAAACTATCGGAGCAGAGGGACGGACAATTTAAAGATTCCGCAGAAAAACAAAAGGCATGGTATGAAGGGATGCAAGATTACACAACTGCCCTATCTGCAATATCGTCAGGCAGCTTATCGGGGATTGCCGGGCTTTTTGGAGAAGCTGGAAAATTAATTGGGGGTATTATTGAGCTTATTTCAAATATCGGAAAGTTACCCGATATGTTAAAGGCAGGGCTGAAAGGGCTTGTAGATGGTGCAAGAGGTTTTGGTAAGGCTATAGTTACAATCATAAAAGATATAATAGTAAATCTTCCCTCAATTTTATATGAAATTATAACCTCGCTCTTAAGCAGTGTCGGAGATATTATAGATGCCCTCATAGAGGGTATTCCAAAATTCTTTTCACAGATAGGAAAAGTTCTTCCCTCAATCATAAAATCAATCATAGATGCAATAATTACAATTGTTTCAAAAGTCCCTGAACTTATATATGAGATTGTGAATGGTATCTGGGAAGGTATCAAAGCATTATTTGTGGGTGGGGAAATCACATCAGCAATAACTGATACATGGAATGATCAGGCAAAACCTGTAACAGTAGAACTTGATACATCAGGGGCAATGCAGGCATTGAAATACGCACAGGATGCACTTTTAGGTGCGGTGAATGAAACCGACAGGGCAGTGGCAAGAGAGGCTTTGCTATCCGCAAGACAGGCGGCAATACTGGCAGAGAAACAGAAACAGGATGCAAATAATGTAAAAAAAGAAGCGGAGAGAAAAACACTTAAGGGCATATTTGGATATCTTGGAGATTTGTTCGGTAATCTGTGGGAGAGTCTGAAAAGTATTTTTTCAGGTGCATGGGAAGGGCTGAAAAATATATTAGGGAGTTTGTGGGAAGGGTTCAAGAATATTCTCGGTGGTGCATGGGAAGGACTGAAACAGTTGTTAGACAGTCTTTTAGGAGCGATTGGTAATCTCTGGGAAGGGTTCAAGAATATTCTCGGTGGTGCATGGGAAGGACTGAAACAGTTGTTAGACAGTCTTTTAGGAGCGATTGGTAATCTATGGGAAGGATTTAAGAACATTCTCGGCGGCGCATGGGAAGGATTAAAAGCGTTATTAGACAGCCTTTTAGGAGCGATTGGTAATCTATGGGAAGGGTTCAAGAATATTCTCGGTGGTGCATGGGAAGGACTGAAACAGTTGTTAGACAGTCTTTTAGGAGCGATTGGTAATCTATGGGAAGGATTTAAGAACATTCTCGGCGGCGCATGGGAAGGATTAAAAGCGTTATTAGACAGCCTTTTAGGAGCGATTGGTAATCTATGGGAAGGGTTGAAAAATATATTTACTGATGCATGGGAAGGGTTGAAAAATATATTTACTGATGCATGGGAAGGATTAAAAAGTGCTGTTGGATTAGGAGGAGGTGGATCTGGTCTTCCAGGTATCGGTGATGTTTTTCATGGCTTTGGACTTTGGCATGAAGGCGGTCTATTAAAAAAAGCACACTCAGGAATGTATCTCAAGGATGATGAAGTCCCTATTATTGCTCAAGTCGGCGAAGGCATCCTCAATAAATATAACGGAATCAGGGCAATCGGTGGGGAGGCAGGGCTTAATTATGCTAACAGATACGGCTCTCTGCCAAATTCAGGCAAAACGGAAAATAATATTACCTATCATCAACAAATGAATTTTGAGGTAGTGGTTGACAAAGATGGCAATGTCCTGAAGCTCACAAGGACACAGGCAAGAAATCTTGCACGAACCCTTGACCCTATGTTTAAAGAGATGCAGAGGAATGGCGAGTTATCATTCGCATAAACAAAAATATGCCACAAATATATGTCAATTCAATTTCAATACAGCGCAACGATTGTTGATTTGTCAGGATGTGTCATAGTGGAGTCACTGGACTATCCCAATGACAATACCGAGATTCATAAAACTGCAACAGGTAAAGTGGTTGCCACTTATGAAAATTATCCTCAACAAAAGATATTTCAATTACAGTGCCGAATGCAAAAAAATAAATTCACAGAATTAAACAGCTTTTGGAATCTTGTAAATGGAACTGAAAAGACTTTCATTTATACCGATAAAGATAATGTGAATCATAATGTCAAGTGGAATGATGCCCTTTTCCCATTAGAGCAAAAAGATTTTAACACTGCAGAAGGAATTATAAATCTTATAAAGGTTTAATCCCCCTTAATAAAGGGGGATTCGGGGGGTTATTAAATATGTCAGTTACATTTAACAAAGACTCAAACATTCTTACATTCCCATCAGACCAAAATCGTGAATATCCTCTCAATGATGCTGAGGGTCAGAAGGGAAATGTATTAAAGACAAAAGCAGAGGTGATTTGTGTTGATGTCCATAAAAGCTCAAACCCTAAACAAATACCTCTCTCTCTCAGCCTTATTGACGGCTCGTTTTACAGCAATCTTATGAACTGGTTTTTAACCGTATGCAAGGGAATGACTTACAAATTCCAATATACAAATGATGTTACAGGCGAGAGCGGTTTATATGTTCGCTGGCTTAATGGTTTTAAATTTTCCTTTGACGGACTTTATTATAAAGGTGAAATTATACTTGAGAAAGAATTATGACAACGACAGCATTTCAAACTGAAACACAAAAACAAGAGGGTGCAAAGCCGCGGGGATTGGTGCAAATAGATTTAGATGTGAGCGGCACACTCTACATCTCCGACCAGCCAATTACAATCGGTGCAAATACATACCGGGCATTAATAAGAGACTGGGGAGACATTTTGACAGGGGAGAAAGAAACAGGGAATCTTGAAATAACATTATTAAATTATAATGACGCGACTTATGGCAGATTCAGCAATTATGATAATACCGATAGGTTAACAAATGCAGCAGTCCGGGTTTATAAATGGTTTGATGGACTTACGGAAGCAGATATTGAGCCTCTCTTTAAAGGTGTTATAGATGATTTCTCTTATACCCTTAATGAGTTTAGGCTCTCGATCAATGATGGCACTCAACAAGAGCATAAACCTTTATCTCCAAAAAAATTAAGTTTCTATGATTACCCAAATGCAAAACAAGAACATATTGGGAAACCCTATCCAATAATTTATGGAGAACCTGGTGAGGGTTTAAATTCACAAAAAATTAATAAAGGGCATAATTCAATCCCTGCCCTTTTAATAAATAAAACACAGAAAAAATATCTTGTTGCGGGACATGTAACTCACGAAATCAATAATGTCGTTTGGATTCCCCTAACCAACGGGGAATATGCATATCTTGAAGGATGTTCTTCGAACACAGGAATTGCAGGAAATGGATACGGAAAAGATGGATATGGGACTAAATACGGAAGCAGTTTTGCGGATGATTTTTCAACACTAATTCTGCCTGAAAAACTATATTGTGGATATTTCATCTCCGCTATAGCGGTAGGTAATTGGTTTATTAATACAGCGCAAAATCCTAACAATGTTTGTGATAGAGATATTTACACCGCCGCCCTCCTTAATACCTCTTATCCTCTCCTTAATGTAATGGTTGTAGGCATAGACAAGCCCGGCACTTTGAAAAAAATAAAAATTGCCACATCTGCCGCTCATACAGGATGTAGGACACGATGGGCGGGACCAAAAGCTAAATTATATGAAGCATGTTCATCCGGTGCAACCTCAATCAAAATTGATTCAGGCGCAGGGATGGATGCCTCTGGATATATAGATATAAATGGGGATAGAATCAGCTACACATCCCTGACCGAAGACAGCAGCGGGGCATTCTGGACAGTGGGAGGTATCCCCGCATCAGGAGCCGATTCGGTATCATCATCTCATTCAACAAATGACCCCGTCGTAATGGTCGGTGATTGGCTCACCCTATCAACCGCAGAAGTAGACATAACAAGCCAAAGAGATTGGTCTAACTTTGATTTTTATAAATTTGAAGTTGTCATTGAATGGCAGAGCGGGGCGGATTATACACCATCCTATGTAGGCTTTAGAATTGAATACGAATTATCAGATTATCCAGACCTGTATACTGCCACCAAAGGACATAATCTCAACTATAGAAGAAATGCAATTGAACAAATAAAACATATTTATATTAACTATCTTGATAGGGTATCGGAAGATATAGGAAATTCGTTTTTAACTGCAATCTCAGTTCTCGAAAATTTAAATTGGAAAACAGATTTTGCAATTATTGAAGAAAAATTTAGTAAAGATATTATTGATGAGCTTATTAAGGAATGTAAAGGAAGGTTCTGGTTTGATGGAGATAATAAACCACAAATCAAAATCTTTCAATTTAATGAAGTTCCAGGTAGAGCCATTTTTTATGATACTGAGATAGTTGATCCGGATAGAAATGGATTTCATATCTCAAATACAGCAATAGATGAGGTTTATAATGAAATATATCTAAAATTTTCAAAAGATTATGCGAAAGATTCTTTCATGGAAGAATACTACATTACACCAACAGCGGCTTATCCCGCCGACGCTGCGAGAGTTAATGAAGCCTTAATCAGCAAAAATAGATATAAGACAACAAATCGGCTGAATGTAGAATGTCCTTACATTAAAGACAAAGCGACCGCCTTAAAGCTCTTACAATATTATTTTGACTATTATAAAAAGCAAAAAAATCTTTTTGAATTTAATGTTACCCTGAAACATTTTGATATCCAGATTGGAGAGATTATTTATGTTTTTCATCCGCTAAATGTTAATAAAAAATCAATGGAAGTAATAAAAATAATAAAAGACGAAAACCTTATCAAAATAAAAGCGATGGAATATGCCTCAGATGTCCAAAAATTTGGGCATGGGTATGGAAAAGATGATTATGGAATCAAATATGGAGGAATTTTTACATCAACTTAATATAGGAGGAAAATTATATGAGTAATCCAGTTGCGTCTTATAGTCAAAACCTTTATATGGGGGAGCCACCTGCCGGTTCGGCAGATTATGACAGAGACCTGAAACAAAATTTTAGAATTATGGATTTTATCAATCAGGGGAAAAATAATTTTACCCGCAGCGGTCTTGTAGTTTCTGCTGGTTCGGGATTGACGGTGAATTGGACAAGTGGTGCGGCTGAAATCAATAGTGTCCCATATACAATCGGTTCAGGCAGCGGATCGGCAACAAACAATACATCGGACCCAAATATTCAGCTTGCCAATTATGTTTTCATCAATAACTCGGGAGTGATTACAATAAGCACATCTCTCCCCACAACCGAATATACCCCATTAGCACTTATTTTTACAAATGCTGGATTAATATCAAAAGTTGTAGATTGTAGAAAAATAGCTGTGGGAAGTTCAGATTCCCCCTCTTTCGCAACAATTAAATTATCAAATCTTACGGATGGATATATTCCTAAACATACAAGTGATGCAGTAGGGTTAGCCAATAGTCCTATATATACGGATGGAACTAATGTCGGCGTCGGGATTGGTGTTCCACTTCATTCTTTACATATTTACAAACCGTTAGCAGATAATTGGTTAAACATAGAGTCAGATACTAATTATAGTGCTGGGATTATTCTTTATAAGGGAGGTATCAGATGGTATCTATATAATTATGATGATGCTAATAATATGTTTTACATTCAATCAGCTGCCGGGAATCAGATTATTGTTAAACAAACAGGCGAGGTAGGCATAGGGATGATTCCAACAGTCCAGTTACAATTATCAACAGATGGTGCAAAGAAATTATCTACAACTACATGGGCTACTGGGTCGGATATAAGGATTAAAAAAAATATTATCCCTGCTGATTTGCAAAGATGTTACGAAATAATTAAAAATCTGCCTCTCATACATCATGGCTGGGATGATGGGTATTTGCCAGCAGAGCATAAAGATAGGTCACAGTTAGGATGGTTAGCCCAAGATGCGGAGAAGGTATTTCCGAAGGCGGTGGAAGCACATAAATTAGAATATTGTCAAAAAATAGATAGTGGGGAAGTTGAGGAATATGAAGAGCAGGATGAGAATGGAATAATGGTTAAGAAAACCAGACCTGTTATGAAACCAATAAAAACTATTGAAGACTGTAAGAGTCTAAATGCAGACCAGATTTTTAAAGCTATGTATGGGGCTTTACAACTGCTAATTCAGAAAGTGGAAATATTAGAGGGGGGAATATATGGATGGAAGTAGAAAAAGAAATTTAGAAAGGAGGTTTAATGATATTTGATAATAAAGAACAAAAAGATTTAATTTTGATGTGTCTCAATGTGGTAACTATCCCCGGTAATTTGCTGGAGAAAATGTATGAGCTCAAACAAACTATAATTAATGCAAAAATAGATATAACCGAAGAAAAAAAATAGTAAATTTGTAGTAGAAGTAGTATAAATATTTGAATTATAAATATATTCATCGCCCTTTCACGGCGGTAACGGGGGTTCGAATCCCCCTGGGGACGCCATTAAATAAAAAATCCTGTAGTTTGCTACAGAGTTCTTTATAATAAAGTTTTTTCAAAAGCCTATATTTTGATTTCTTTCATTCATATCCTTTGAAAAAGCGCTAAACTGAATTTTGTTTATACCCTTTTCTTCTTAGCCAATCAAATCCTCTTGCATATTTTTCAATAATCTCTTGAGATAAGGTATCTTTTTCATTAAGAATATACTCAATAAGTTTGCCATCTCTCATGCAAAGAACATTTTGAGTGGTTCCCCATTTTGCCTCAATTCTTGCAGATGTAAAAACCATTGTATTATTGCTTATAATCCCTGAGTCAATCTTTTTTTTAGTTGAAATTCCGTAAAGGCTCCCATAGTTTTAGGCTGCATCAGGCAGCCACCGCCTCCTTTCTTTCACCTATTCCACCCCTATTTTGTATCTCTCTCTGTAAGGCATTC
>Ga0209212_1001279_pt1 | contig 42280 bp, 37 predicted proteins | sample RifGroC2_FD_183996 | JGI IMG/M metagenome (GOLD analysis project Ga0209212, IMG submission 183996) | Groundwater microbial communities from Rifle, Colorado, USA - Groundwater C2 (SPAdes) (version 2) | ecosystem: Environmental > Aquatic > Deep subsurface > Groundwater | place: Rifle, Colorado... | reverse complement strand
ACAAGGGGCTGGACAGCACGCTGAACATCGTCCACAACGAGATCAAGTACAAGGCGAATGTCGTCAGGGAATACGGAGACCTCCCGGAGGTCGAATGCCTGCCCTCGCAGCTCAACCAGGTATTCATGAACCTGCTGGTGAACGCCGCCCACGCCATCGAGGAGCGCGGCACCATCACCGTGCGCACCGGCCGGCAGGGAGACGAAGTATGGGTGGAAGTGGCGGATACCGGCAAGGGCATCGCACCGGAGCATCTCAAAAAAATCTTCGATCCGTTCTTCACCACCAAGCCGGTCGGCAAAGGCACCGGGCTGGGCCTGTCGCTGTCCTACGGCATCGTCCAGAAACACCACGGGCGCATCGAGGTGCAGAGCGAAGTGGGCAAGGGCACGACATTCAGGGTGTGGCTGCCGGTGAAGCAAGCAGATAGCACTACCCTGCCTGACCTGAACGGAAACAGTGTATCACCGCCTGCCGCACAGGATTCCCCATGACTCCAAGGTGGTATGCCGGATATGGACCCCATTAAAATCAAGTATGTTTTCCGGTGGCCGGATGAGGGAGAAGATTCCTATGAACTGGCGCTGGATGGCGTTACGCTGGATATTATCAGCCCTTGCCCCGATGAGATTCTACAATGGGCCATGCTTGACTTCAATAAATGCCCCAGTTGCCCGCTGGATGCAGAAAGCTCCCCCTATTGTCCTCTCGCCCTCGCCCTGGTCAGCCTGAATTCCGGTTTTTCCCATTTGGCTTCCTACGATAGAACGCATGTTACCGTGATAATGGCCGAACGCACCACCATGAAGGATACGACGGCGCAGCAGGCTATCAGCTCTTTAATGGGGTTGATTAGCACCTGCAGCGGATGCCCCCATACGCGTTTTTTCAAGCCAATGGCGCGCTTCCATCAGCCCTTTGCCACCGGGCTGGAAACCATCTACCGTGCAGCGAGCATGTATATGCTTGCGCAGTATTTTCTGAAAACCAAAGGCAGGAGAACAGATTATGGGCTCATTGAACTAAACGATATTTACCGGGGCCTGCACGAGGTCAATACCCATTGCGCAATGCGGCTCCGGCATGGCGCTTCGAATGATTCGACGGTCAACGCGGTAGTGTTGCTCGATATGTTGGCCAAATCCATGCCATACGCCATTGATGGGTCACTGGAAGAATTGGAGCATTTGTTCCATCATTTCCTGCACGAATCAAACTGCCTGATCAGGAAGCGAACCGGGGAGGCGCAGCAGACATGAGGCCATTTTTCTCATTTGCCATCGCACTGATGAATCGTCTTGGCTATACCCGCAAATTCTTGCTGCTGGGAATGGTGTCCGTAATTGCGTTTGCAGCGGTAGCATACAGCCTCTATGCCTACCTTAATGAGGAAGTGCATGTCTCGCAGCGCAAATTGGAAGGAATCACCCTGATCAGGCCAATCTCCATGGCGATACAATTGATACAGCAGCACCGCGGGCTCTCGGTGGGGGCTCTCAGCGGTATCGAGACCATGCGGGGCAAGCTCGCGTCCAAGGAAAAGGAAGTTGCCGGGTCTTTCGACGCGATTGAGGGGAAATTGCCCGCCAGTCTGGCATCGGGCAATGATTGGCGGAGAATCAGGGCGAACTGGGAATATTTGCAGGGGAAAAACCCCGATTGGACTCCGGACGATAGCTTCACCGAGCACACACTCCTGATTGGCCGGCTACTGCTGTTCGAGTCAGCCATTTCCGATGAATACGCGCTGATCCTGGATCCCCGGGCCGACTCGTATTACCTGATCGATACCACTGTCAACAAACTGCCGCGTATTATCGAACACCTCGGACAACTTCGTGCCAGCGGCCTTTCCAGCCTGCTTGGCAGGCGGGTCACAGAACGGGAAAGGATGCGCATGAATGCCATAAGCCACGAGCTCGACGAGATGCTCATGACGCTTGACGCCAATTTCAGGAAAGTTGCCCGCCATAACCCCGCACTGGAAGACTTGCTGCAGGCCGCACACGGGGATATCGCAGATTCCGTGGAACAGATCACCAGCCTCGTGGAATCGGACATCCTCGCCGGGCGCTTTACTGTCCATCCGGAGGATTACTATGCAATGGTCAGCGTGGCAATCGATGCCAGCTACCTGCAATTCCATGAATCGTTGCTGTCGGCGACCGAAGCCCTGCTCAAAGCGCGCATCGCAAAGGCAAGAAATACGCTGTATGCAACCATGGGCATCGCCAGCCTGCTGCTGCTGGCCGTGACTTACTTTGCGACAGGCATCTACTATTCCATTATCGGCAGCGTCCGGTCGCTGGCTCGTTCTGCCCATGCATTTTCCGAAGGCGACATGCGCGAACGTGTCCATCTCGACACACGCGACGAACTCGGCCAAGTCGGCGACAGCTTCAATAAAATGGCCGAGGGTTTCAACGCCATGATCGGAGCGCGGAAACAGGCGGAAGAGGATATGCAAAGATCGGAAATAAAATTCCGCACCATATACGAGTCGTCGAGCGACGGGATCATGCTACTGGACGAAAACGGCTTCCTCGATTGCAACGACGCCACCCTGCGGGTATTCGGCTGCACCGCGCGCGACGACTTCATCAACAAGCATCCATCACAGTTTTTACCTCTCACACAACCCGGCGGCCGGGATTCGGCGAGCCTGGCCGATGAACATATTGCCACGGCTTTCAAGAATGGCAGCGACTGGTTCGAATGGATGCATTGCAGGCTCGACGGCACAGAATTTCCCGCCAGCGTATTGCTGACGAGCATGGAACTGGATGGCAAACAGGTATTGCAGGCTACGGTGCGCGATATTACTGCACGCAGGAGGACAGAAGAAAACCTGCGCAAGTCCAACGAAGATCTGGCGGCAATCAACCATAAGCTGAAAGAAGCGCACAACCAGTTGCTGCAATCGGAGAAAATGGCCTCGATCGGGCAGTTGGCGGCGGGCGTGGCACACGAGATCAACAACCCGATTGGTTATGTGCATTCCAATCTGGGCACGCTGGAGAAATACGTGCAGGACACTTTCAGCATGATCGACCTGTACGAGCAGGCGGAAGGTGCGATCACCGATCCCGAAGCCCATGCGAGACTCGCTGCCGCCAGGGTCAGGCTGGACCTCGCCTTCCTGAAAGAGGATTTGCGCGCGCTGATGGAAGAATCGAAAGACGGCATCACGCGGGTCAAGAAGATCGTGCAGAACCTGAAGGACTTCTCGCATGTGGACAGCTCGGATGAATGGCACTTCGCCGACCTGCACAAGGGGCTGGACAGCACGCTGAACATCGTCCACAACGAGATCAAGTACAAGGCGAATGTCGTCAGGGAATACGGAGACCTCCCGGAGGTCGAATGCCTGCCCTCGCAGCTCAACCAGGTATTCATGAACCTGCTGGTGAACGCCGCCCACGCCATCGAGGAGCGCGGCACCATCACCGTGCGCACCGGCCGGCAGGGAGACGAAGTATGGGTGGAAGTGGCGGATACCGGCAAGGGCATCGCACCGGAGCATCTCAAAAAAATCTTCGATCCGTTCTTCACCACCAAGCCGGTCGGCAAAGGCACCGGGCTGGGCCTGTCGCTGTCCTACGGCATCGTCCAGAAACACCACGGGCGCATCGAGGTGCAGAGCGAAGTGGGCAAGGGCACGACATTCAGGGTGTGGCTGCCGCACCGGCAGTTGCAGGCGGAGAATGTTTGACATGGAAGAGGGGGGTATATGACGGATGACAATGGGTCTGCCAAGGGTGAGCGGCGCGTACACCATGCGGTCAGGAAAATTTTCGCGCAGGCATGCATCCTGCTGGCGCCTCTGATGAGAAAGAATGATAAAACTCTGAGCATATCGGGCTTTGCCATGGTACATATTATGCAGGAACATTTCCCTGAACTTTCCGGTACGGACGCGCGCATTGCCATTACTGCAGTTGAACACTTGCATCGCGAGAACCGGCTGCAGGCGCTGCTTGGGAAGCATGCGCATGAATGAGGCACACGCAGCGCCAACAATACAGGCTGCGCCTGAGGCAGGCGCAACCCTGCTGTTCGTTGACGACGAGGCCAATATCCTTTCGTCGCTGAAGCGGTTGTTCCGCCCGCTTGGGTACCGCATCCTCACTGCGGAGAGCGGGGCGCATGGGCTGGAAACCATGGCGCACGAAACCGTCGATCTGGTAATTTCCGATATGCGCATGCCGGAGATGAACGGCGCGCAATTCCTTGAGAGGGTCAGGGAGGAGTGGCCGGATACCGTGCGTATCCTGCTGACCGGTTATGCCGAGATCGGCGCAACCATCGAGGCCATCAACAAAGGGCAGATCTACCGCTACATCTCCAAACCGTGGGAGGACAATGACATCACGCTGGCTGTCAAACATGCCTTGCAGCAGAAGCTGCTGGAACGTGAAAAACAGCATCTGGAAGAATTGACGCGCAGGCAGAATGAAGAATTGAAAGAACTGAACGCCAATCTGGAGGAACGGGTCAGGGCGCGCACAGAAGAGGTACGCCAAACCATGGGATTCCTGGAAGCCGCTCACGAGAAGTTGAAGAAGAGCTTCATTACCTCTGTGCGCGTCTTTTCCAACCTGATCGAAATGCGCCATCCTGACAGGGCGGGACATGCGCGCCGTGTTGCCGAGCTTGCGCGTACGCTGGCCCAGCGCATGGGTATGGGGGGGGCAGAGGTGCAGGATGTATTCATTGCCGCACTGCTTCTCGATATTGGCAAGATCGGCCTGCCCGACCGCTTGCTGGATAAGCCATTTGCCGCACTGACCGTCGACGAGAGGGCGGAAGTGGTCAAGTGTCCGATGAAGGGCGAAATGGCGTTGATGGCGCTGGATCAGTTGCATGGCGCGGCCAGGCTGATTCGCAGTCACCGTGAACGATTTGACGGCACAGGTTATCCGGACCGGCTGTCCGGGCTATCCATCCCGCTGGGCGCGCGCATCCTTGCGTTGGCCGATGATTACGACACTGCCTTGATGGGATCGGCCTTTGTAAAGCCGATGAAGCCTGCGGAGGCGGGGCTGTTCATACAGGACAACAAGGGTAAGCGTTACGACCCTGCGGTGGCGGATACTTTAATGAGCGAGCTTGGCAAGACCCGTTTCGCGAGTTTGGATGCCGCGGCCGAACTGGTGCTGCGCTCCGACCGGATCAGGCCGGGCATGACGCTTTCCCGCGATCTCATGAGCAGAACCGGCGAGATGCTGCTGTCGAAAGAATATGTGCTGAACGAGCAGATCATCGAGCAAATCAGGGGGATTGAGCGGATGGATGGCCATCCGCTTACCATCTGCGTTCATGACAGGAAATGAAACTGGCCGTGATCTCCGGCGCATCCCGGCTATTTACCCTGATATCGCCGGGAGATGAATATGATTCCGGCTCGCCGCGAACGGGTTGGAAAATTGGCCATCGCACGGTTCGCAAAAACTGGAATGGAGAGCCTTGTTTGAAGTATTATTCGCGGCATTTGGCGTGCCGCGCCGGATTTACGCAGCTTATGGATACCGTACCTTAAATTCAGAACCACACACCATGTCAAGTATGCCAATACCTGTATTAGTAGTTGACGATTCGCCGATGGCGCGCAAGATGCTGATCAAGGCATTGCCCTCAAGCTGGGATGTGGATATCACCCAGGCCGGCAATGGCGAGGAAGCCATGGCCGCCTATCGTGCCGGTAAGGCCGACATCATGTTTCTCGATCTAACCATGCCCGTGATGGATGGTTTCCAGGTATTGGAGGCACTCCAGAAGGAGGGACTCGACAGTTTTGTGATTGTTGTTTCAGCAGATATCCAACCCATTGCTCAAGAGCGGGTAAAGAAACTTGGCGCGATGGCTTTTGTAAAAAAACCGGTCGTTCCGGACGTGATTGAGTCGGTGCTTAAACAATACGGTGTGGTGCTATGAGCGCCATGCCATTGATCGAAGACCAGCGGGACGCGATGCAGGAAATCACCAACGTCGCCATGGGGCAGGCAGGCTCGTTGCTTGCCACACTACTGGGCGCCTTCGTAAACCTTTCCGTGCCGCGCATCAACGTGCTTGCGGTCTCGGAAGTGGCCGGCGCCATCGGCTCCATGGTCGGGCGCGACATTGAAGTCACTGCGGTTCGCCAATCGTTTCACGGGTATCTGCGCGGCGAAGCCATTGTCATCTTTGGACAGAACGGCTGCAAGGAACTGGATGACCTGATGGGCTATGACGAAGTGCTCGACCACACGGATGAGATCGAACTCCTGCTGGATGTGAGCAACATCCTTGTAGGCGCCTGTCTGGGCGGCATCATCGATCAGATCAAGGGGATAACTGAAGCGCATGGCGCGGGAGAGCTCAGTTTCTCCGCACCCTCCCTGATGGCTGAAGGCGTGCCGACGGAGGTGCTGCTCGATCCGGACAAGCTTACATGGGACCATGCGCTGCTACTGGAAGTCAATTTTACCCTGGAGGGCAGAGACTTCATTTCCCATCTCTGTATGTTGATGCCGGAACATTCCATCGAAAAGATGCGGGGCATACTCGACGAATTCATCGCGTCTTTCTGAACCGGCCGTTTTCACCTTGAGCGAATCCACGCAAAATATTCATCTGCCTGACTTCATCGTTAAATGGGTGGATGTCGGGATATTTGTGGTTGACCGGGAGATGAACATCACCTTGTGGAACAATTTCATGGCCAATCACAGCGGACGCAGCGCGGAAACGGTGATCGGCAGGAGCCTGTTTGAATGTTTCCCGGAATTGCCAAAGCCCTGGCTGGGCAAAAAAATCCAGAGCGTTTTCCTGCTCAAGAACTTTGCTTTCACTTTGTGGGAGCAAAGGCCACATCTGTTCCGTTTTCCGCATAACCGCCCCATTACGGGGGGTGTCGATTTCATGTACCAGAATTGCACCTTCATGCCGGTGAAAAATGAAACAGGTGAAGTCGGCTCGGTATGCGTTACGCTGTTTGACGCGACCGATACGGGCATTTCCCAAACCAGACTGAGGAACGCAATGGAACGTTTAAGCGAGAGCAGCAATCGCGACGGACTCACCGGCATATACAACCGCCGCTACCTCGAACAACGCCTTGCGACGGAATTCGACCGCAGCAAACGGTATGGATGCCATTTTTCATTCATGCTTTTCGACCTCGATCACTTCAAGAAGGTCAATGATACCTATGGGCACCTGGCTGGGGACGCGGTTTTATGCGCCATATCCCAGCGCATCGGCAGCCTGTTGCGCACTGTTGATATGCTGGGCCGCTATGGCGGGGAGGAATTTGGCGTTATTCTCCCTTCCACCAGTCTCGAAGGGGCTATCGTCGTAGCTGAAAAACTGAAGCAAATCGTTGCCCAGACACCCGTAATATACAAGGAAGCCGCCATTCCAATCACCGTCAGCATCGGTGTTGCGGAATTCAAGGCAGAAATGCCCAGCTACGAGCATCTTATTCATTGCGCGGATATCGCGCTCTACTTCAGCAAGGGAAACGGGCGCAACCGGGTTACCTGCTACACCGATGATCTTGAATCATCCTGAAGAACCCTGGCATACAGATGCGAATCCATTGCCGTCCCTAATCACATTGCCCATACTCCAAGGATTCCACCCTGTTGCGCCCGTGTTTCTTGGCAGCATACATGGCGTTATCCGCAGACCCCACCAGTTTTTCCGCTGACAATGCCTTGCCGGGTATTACGCACGCAATGCCGCAACTTACCGTCAGATACCCATGTTTCGAATCATCGTGCGGGATTCTGAGCGCGCCCAGGTTCTTCCTGATCCGGTCGGTTACCCAACGCGCCCCTTCCTGGTCAGTTTCAGGGAGGATCAATGCGAACTCCTCGCCGCCATAACGTGCCGCCAGGTCGCCGGGACGAGGCGTGGCGCGCGCCACTTCCCTGGCTACCGTTTTAAGGCATTCATCGCCAAGCTGATGCCCGTACCTGTCGTTGTACTTCTTGAACCAGTCCACATCCAGCATCACGATGGACAGGGGTTTCTTTATCCGCATACACCGCCGCCACTCACGCGCCAGCAACTTGTCGAACATGCGGCGATTGGCGATGCACGTCAGGCCATCAGTCATTGAGAGGTGTTGCAACTCCTGATTTGCCGCATTCAGTTGTTCAGTCAGATTGACCAGGGCCCTCTGCATTCTCACCAGACGGTACATGGCATTTACCTTGGCCTGAAACACCACACGCCCGACTGGCTTCATCAGGTAATCGTCGCCGCCCGCCTCTATGCCCTGCGCCAGGTCCTTGTCCCTGGACTTCACGCTCAGGAAAATAATTGCCGTCCAGTCGTTCCTGTCCTGCAGCCTGCGCACTTCCCTTGCCACATGGAAGCCGTCAATATCAGGCAAGATGACGTCGAGCAGGATGATATCGGGGCGCTCATTGCGATATATCCCGATTGCGGCATCACCGGTCTCCGCAATCAACGGAATGACACCCATCTCCTCGAGATAGCCGGTAATCGCTTTGATGGCGACTTTACTGTCCTCCACCACCAGGACTTTCAACTTGCTTAAGTTTTTTACCATAAGTTCTATGTCGCAGATCAAAATTTCGGATGGAAGCCGGGGGCGGGTTGGTGTGGCGCATCGTCATTATTACGGATGATAACTCATGCAGTGTTCTGTATCCCAGTACCTTGCATGGCCGGTAATCGATCCGATCCCACCCGCATTCCTTATATCTGGCCGTTCAGACGGGCCGGAGCAGAGACGGAATCAGACCCTGAAGCGAGCCACTGATCCTTTCAACACACCGGACAGCCTGTCGAGCCTGGCCGCCGTATCGCTGCTCGAAGCGGCAGCGGTGCTGTTCTCCTCGGCCATCTGGGCAATCTTTTCGATATTTGCCGCAACCTGCTGGATGGCGGCATCCTGCTCGCGTATCGCGTCAATAATGCTCTGGACATTGCTCGCTACTTCGCGCGAATCATCGCCTATATGATGCAGCGCGGTCTCGGTTCTGCCGACCAGCGCAAGGCTTTCTGTAACCTGGGTATTGGCCTGTCGCATCCCTGCAACAGTTTTATCGATATGCCCTTGGATGTCGCCGATGAGCGCGGCAATCTCCGTCGTCGCCTTTGTAGTGCTTTCAGCAAGCTTGCGCACCTCATCCGCCACGACAGCGAATCCTCTGCCCTGCTCGCCGGCGCGCGCCGCCTCGATCGCGGCATTCAACGCCAGAAGATTGGTCTGGTCGGCAACCTCCTTGATCATTTTGACGATGCCGCCGATTCTTTTCGATCTCTCGTCGAGCCGCACGACATTGGTATCCGATTCGCGGATCAGTGCGGCGATACCGTTCACGTTCTGCACTGTTTCGGCCATGACAGCGAGCGCGCTTTCGGTACCGGCGCGGGACTTTTCGACAACCTCGCCCGCGCTGCGGGCATTGGCGGCGGTTTCGCCAACGCTCACGGAGACTTCCTCGATGGCGGCGGCGACCGTCGAGGCGGCATCCGCCTGCGCGGAAGAACTCCGGTTAACCTGCTCGCTGGAAGCGGACAGCGAGCTGGACGCGCCCGCGATATCTTCGCTGGAATGGGCGGTGTGTGAAATGACGCTGCGGAACTTTTCCATCAGGCGGTTGATCGCTTGCCCGACGCTCGTCGTTTCCTGCGTGCCGTCTTCGGGAACATCCTGGGTGAAATCGTTATTTGCCACCGCATATTCGGCCGCATCCACGACTGCCTTCAATGGGCGGTTCACACTGCGCGCCACCCCTGCCGATACCGCTATGGAGAGCGCGATCGCCAGCGTCGCCAAGGCTAGTTGCAACAGGAGGAGGGTGCGGCTGGACGCCAGCAGATTATTTACATCGGAATGGATGTTTTTCGTGATCAGCTGCTCGACTTCATACAGCCCGTTGATCTTGTCGGTGCTGCGCCGGAACCACACTGCCGGATCCACATCGAACCCCCCTTGCACAGAACGCTCGACCATGATGTTGCGCATGCGCTGCACTTCCTGTGCTGCCTCGCCGTCGAGCACTTCCTTCAGCGCCGCCTTTTCCTGGTCACCGGCGGAGTCCATGAACGAATCCAGGTAGGCTTCCTGTTTGATAATTCTTCCAAGAATGGCACGGAATTGCGCGGGCTCAATCCTGTTGGCTGAGAATACCTGCACGGTCAGTGCACGCTCCTGTCCGGCGTTTTCCTTGGCATTGGAATAAGCATGGTAGGTCAGGAGCTTCTGCGCGACGCCAGGGTCGCTGTTATATGCGGCGGCAGTGCTCATCACCTCCATGAGGTGCGCGACAACTTCGGTGAACATGGCGAATGCTTCCCCGGCAGTGATGCCGTATTGATCGGCCTGGTCTCGCATCCTGACCAATCCGTCAAGCTTGTGTTGCGCCTCCCTGGTGGCTTTTTTCAGCCCCGGCATCGAACCGGCGTCGATCCCTTCGATAAACCGTTTGTAGGATGCCAGCTTTTCGTCTGTTTTGGCGCGGCTGCCCGGCAGCGTATCCGCGAACTTTTGCCCCTTCGACTGGATGAAGCCGGACGTCATGCCGCGCTCGATCTGCATGGGGTGGATCAGATCGCCCGCCGCTACCGCCGCCTCCATGATGCTGTGCGCCTGCTTTGCATTCCGGTAACGCTCAAGGTTCTCCCAGATCAGTATGCCGGAAGACAGAACCAGTGCCGTTACGGGTATTGCAGTCAGCAGGATGAGGCGTTGCCTTATCGTTGCGCGGTTCATGATTTTTCTCCTTGAACGTAATTGAGGCCGTATTCTCAAAGTGTTTCCGCTGACATGTCGCCGGCAGGCAACGATTTGCAATTCAGGTTTGGCAGCGCCTCAAACTCATTGGCCGGCACCGGCCTTGAGAACAGGTATCCTTGCGCATAGTCGCATCCGGCTGTGGCCAGCAACATATGCTGCGCTTCCGTCTCCACTCCTTCGGCAATCACTTTCAACCCGAGCCTGTGCGCCATCACGATAATGGCCTCGGACAGCGCCATGTCATTTGAGCCGGGCGTCAGGTTGCGGGTGAAGGACTGGTCTATCTTCAGGTAATCGATATTGAACTTCTTGAGATAGGACAGCGACGAATAGCCCGTGCCGAAATCATCGATCGCCACCTGGATGCCGGCGTTGCGGAATTCGACCAGCTTGCCGCCAATGCCGTCTTCCGTATCGAGCAGCAAACTTTCGGTAATCTCGATAGCGATGCTTTGCCCAGGCAGGCCGAGTTCCCGCAAATGGTCCGGCCATGCATCGCGCGCATCGCTGAACTGGCGGAACTGTACCGGCGATTTGTTCACGCTGATCTGAAACCTCGGGTTGCACGAATCCCTCCAGCGCCCGACCTGTTGTGCCGCCTCCCTGAACACCCAGTTGCCGATCTCGACGATCAGCCCGGTTTCCTCGGCCAGCGGGATGAACTGCGCCGGGCTGACCAGCCCGCGTTCCGGATGCTGCCAGCGGACCAGCGCTTCCGCCTTGTGGATATTGCCAGTAGCCAATTCCACGATAGGCTGGTAATAAACCCTGAGCTGGCCGGCGGCCAGCGCGCAGCGCAGATCGTTGTGCAATTGCAGCTTGGCCTGTGCGGCCTGCTGTAGCGCGGGCGTGAAATATCCGAAACGGTTCCGCCCCGCATTCTTGGCGACATACATTGCCTGGTCTGCATTCTTGAGCAGGCACTCTACCTCGGTGGCATCGTCCGGATAGAGCGTGATGCCGATGCTGCCGGACACATAGGCCATCTTGGCCCCCAGATGGAACGGCTCGGCCAGTTTCAGCAGGATATTCTCGGTTACCCGCTCGATGCTGGCAGTGTCGCCAAGCTCCGCCAGAATGGCGGTGAATTCATCGCCGCCCAGGCGTGCCACGGTGTCGGTCTCGCGCACGCAACTGACGATGCGCCGCGCCGCCTCCACCAGCAGGGCGTCACCCATGCTGTGCCCGAGCGTATCGTTGATTTCCTTGAATTTATCGAGATCGATGAACAGCAGCGCTATTTTCAGACCGGCGCGGTGCGCTTTCTTGATTTCCTGCTCGAGACGGTCGTGAAACATGCGGCGGTTGGGCAGGCCGGTCAACGAGTCGAAATTGGCCTGCCTCCATATTACCTCCTCGGATAGCCGGTGCGATTCGAGCAGGGCGGTGAACCCATCGGCCATCTGATTGAAGCTGTCGCCCACCTGGCTGATCTCGTCGCGCGTATCGAGACTGATTCGCTTGCGCATGTCACCGTTGGCAAAGGCGCTTGCCGAATCGGTAATCGACCGGATGTTGCCGATAACGGCATAATAGATGCCAACCGAAAAATAGGCCACCAGCAGGAACAGCAGCGAGGCAATGCCGGTGCTCAGGTAAAGCGTATTTTTCGCATGGGCGATGCGCGCCTCGATAAGGGTGTTGATCATCGGCAGTAGCGAGTCATACATTTGCGTGTAGCCCTTGTTGATCGCCACGGTGGATACGTTATAGAAATCATCGGAAGCCATGGACAGACGCCCGGTGAGGATGTCCGACTCCACAAGGTCGGTCACCCGGTACGCCGAGCCGGTAATGCTGCTGGCTATTGCGGGGATCGATTCCCGCAGTGCAGGGTTGTGGCGGCTGGTCTTCTCAAGGTTGGTATTGAGCTCGTCGAGCGCGCTGCGCAGTTCGACGATCAGGGAGTTCAGTTTCATCTTCTGGTGCTCGGCAATCTGTTTCCTGGACAGGATGCCGCTGCTGTATCCGCGTATCTGCCCGAAATGTTCGAGCGCGTCCGGCAGCTTGTTGACGACCGTGTCGATCAGGTAGAACGTGTCAATCTCGGATTTTGTAGTCAGTGCGTATTCATCGGCGATATTCACCCCGAATAACCGCACACGCTCGATCAGCCGGGAATGGGCGGAGAAATTTTCATCGGCCGTAAAGTGGAGCCCCTCCTTGCGCAGCAGCGCCCAGTCTGCCTTGGTGTGCAGGTAGTCGTGAATTGAAGCCGCGTTGGGAGGCAATTTCCTCTCTATTGTCTTGAATATCTCTTCTGTTTCCTTCTCCTGGGTGGCAACCCTTTTCCATGCGGCATCGTTGCCGCCGAGAAAGGTGGCTGATTGCGCGCGATGTTGCTGGAGGACCTGCATGGCACGGAAAACCGGCTCGATCAGTTCAATGCCGCCCAGTTGCCGCTGCGAGGTGAGGATGACCCGATTGAGGCTGGCAAACAGGCCGTACGCCACCACCGCGATCGCAACGAATGACAACAACCACAACACCGTAAATTTTTTGGTGTAGCTCAAGCGGCTCATCATGGCGACAGCAGGGAGAAAAAGCCTTTCCACCGTTTTTCCCGTCTCATGGTTGCCCGCATTGTTCGTCATGGCAGCTCCCCTGGTTTTAATGAACGACGCGGCAGTTTTGCCGGGAGCACTGTTCTGCGCCCTTATTGGTCCGGCGAGAAATATGCTCCGCTCTGCATCGCTCATCATGGCCGCTCCTTTTCTCGATGGACAATTCCGCGGCCTTGCCGGGGGCCGTTATGCATCCTTACTGATCCGGAGAGAATTACGCTCCATTTGGCCCAAACCATTCAATGAAACCCATGGGGGTATTGCCTGGACCCCGGAAGCCGTCCACTTTCCGGCATGGCCGGAATAAACGGCTACATGTCTTGCACGGGGCGGATCATGTAGGGCGTGCGGGAGCAATGGTGCAGCATCGCATGCAAGGGGCATATAGGTTTTTTTCTGCTTATGATGTAAGCGGGAAGGGACGTTCTTTGTCAGCATCCATCCGACACGGCGGGGCGCAGGAGATGCGGTCGAACGGTTGCTGGCGGTTATCTTGTGAGGCGCATCTCGATGGCATAGTGCATCAGTTCGGCATTGTTGCGCATGTTCATTTTCTCCAGAATACGGCTGCGGTAGGTACTGATGGTTTTCACGCTCAGTGCCAGGGCGTCGGCGATTTCCGAAACAGTTTTGGCCGAGGCGATCATCAGGAAGATCTGGTATTCGCGATTCGACAGGGTTTCATGCAAGGGTTTTCCATCCGGCACCCCGATCTCATTGGCAAGCATCTCAGCCACCGTCTGGCTGATATATCTTTTGCCACCCGCTATACGGTGTACCGCCTCCACCACGATCTCCGGCGCGGTTTCCTTGGTCAGGTAACCGGAGGCACCAGCCTTGATAAGGCGCACGGCGTATTGGTCTTCAGGGTAGATGCTTAGAATCAGTATCGGCAATTTCGGCTTTTCCGAGTGAAGCTGTTTGAGCACTTCGATGCCGCTCTTGCCGGGCATGGAGATGTCGAGCAAAACAACGTCGCAATCGTTCCTGTAAACCCAATGCAATGCATCAACGCCGCTGGAGAATTCCGCCACGACTCTCATCTTGCCGCTCTCCTCCAGTATCTGCTTCAACCCCTGGCGCACGATAGCGTGGTCGTCGGCGATCAGGATGCGTATCATGCTTTTCCCTCATCCTGCAAACCGGCCTGTAATGGCAATATCACCGTCACATTAAATCCGCCGCCCGGCGGGGTGTCGAACTTGATCCTGCCGCCCAGTTGTTCGACGCGCTCGGCCATGCCGAGCAGGCCATATGAACCTGGAGCAATGCCGTGTTGTTGTGCCATGCCGCGTCCATTATCGTCGATGGATAGCGTGATTCCTTCTTCGCCGTGATGAAACTCGACTTCCACCCTGGATGCGCCGGAATGCCGCGCGATATTGGTGAGCGCTTCCTGGAAGATGCGGAATAGCGCGATCGATTGCTGCTTGTCCATATTGCCTTTATCTTCGACGCAGTTCACCCGGCATTCGATGCCGGTGCGTTTGCGGAATTGCGCGGCCTGCCATTCGAGCGCTGCCAGCAATCCGAGGTCGTCGAGTATGGTCGGACGCAGGTTGGCGATGATATTCCGCGTGGCGGTCACCGCGCCATCAAGCAGTTGTGACATTGATTTGATGCGATCGAGCATCTGTTTTGTTTCCATTCCCCCGGGCAGCCTGCTCTCCAGCCAGTAAATGTCCATTTTGATGGCGGCCAGCGTGCCGCTCAGGTCGTCGTGGATTTCGCGCGCAAGGCTGGCTTTCTCTTCCTCGCGCACGGTCTGGAGGTGCGCTGAGAGATCGCTCAATGCCTTTTCGGATTTGCGGTGGGATTCAAGCAGGGTGCTGAAACCATCGGCCATTTCGTTGAATATCTCGCCAACCCGGTTGAGTTCGTCGCGCGTGTTGAGCCGGACCCGTTTGTTCAGGTCGCCACCGACAAAAGCGCGCGCTGAATGGGCGAGCGACTGGATGCTGCTGATAACGGCATAGTAGATGCCGACCGAGAAATAGGCCACCATCATGAACAGCACGAAGGCGGCGCCAATGCTCAGGTAAAGCGTATTTTTCGCCCTTGCGATGCGCGCCTTGATGAGGGATTCTGCAGTCGGCAGCAGTGTGTCGTACATTTGCGTGTAGCCTTTGTCAATCGCCACGGTGGCCATGTCCAGAAAGACACCCGGAGGTGTGGCAAAACGCTCGGTGAGGATGTCCGATTCCACGAGACCAGTGATCCGCTGCACCGAATCGGTAATGTCCCTGGACGCCGCCGAGATTGAATCCCGTATCGCCGGGTTATGGCGGCCGGCTTTTCCGAGGTTGATATTGAGCTCGTCGAGCGCGCTATCGAGTTCGGCTATGGTGGAGTGCAATTTGATTCTCTGTTGTTCGGTGATCTGCTTCCCCGCCAGAATTCCTGTGCAATATCCGCGGACCTGCCCGAAATGCTCGAGCGCGTCCGGCAGCTTGTTGACGATGGTGTCAATCAGGTAGAACGTGCCAATCTCCGGATCCAGTCCCAGTGCGTATTCGTCGGCGGCAACCGCGTGGAAAAGCCGCATCTGTCTGATCAGACCGGTATGTGCGGTGAAGTTTTTGCCCGTGGTCCAGTGTAGCCCTTCTTTGCGCAGCAACTCCCAGTCTGTCTTGATGCGCCGGAAGTCCTCATTCGATCCCAGGCTGGCAGGTAACTTTCTCTCCATGACCTGAAAAGCTTCGACGGCTTCCGTTTCTTTGGTGGCGCGCCTGTCCCGCATCGCCCCGTCGCCACCGAGCAGCGCGGACGAAAATCCGCGGTGCTGCTGGACAAGCTGCACGGTTCTGGAAATCGTCTCGATCAGCGCGAGGCCATCCAATTGTTGCTGCGACGGGTGAATAACCCGATTGATGCTGACAAACAGGCTATACACTACCACCGCAACCGCGATAAACGTCAGCAGCCACAAGATCGTGAATTTTTTGCCGTAGCTCAGGCGATTCATCAGCAGAATGGCGGGGGAGAGTATCCTTTTCATTGTTTCTCTATGTTGTCATTGACATTTATCACGGCACTCTTCGTTACTGGATGATGTGTCCGTCCCGGTTATCTGCTTCAGAGCCGGCATCGGTATTGGCCATGCATGAGCTTATCGCCAGCAGTGCCGAGCGGAGACGCGAGAACTGGAAGGATTTATCGAAGAAATAATCCGCGCCGGCGCGTTTGCATTGGCTGGCGTAGAATTCGTTGGCGTGATTGGTGAACACCATGACCTTGATCGCGGCATGGAATTCCTTGATATTTTTCAACACGTTGATCCCGTATCCGGACTTCAGGTTGAGATCGAGAATCACGGCATCCGGCATCATGGAGTCGATGCCATTGATCGCGCCCATTTCGTCCACGGCATGCCCGATAATCACCACTCCGGGAATGTCCGACAGCATGGATTGCAGGTTCTCGTACGCAACCAGAGAGTCTTCCACAATGAATACTTTCAATTATTTTCCTCTTCCGTTGTAGTTCTTGCGTTTTACAGGAACGGACATGGGCACCATGTAAGGTGCCGTGATACAAGAACGCCAATGGGATGTTGTTCCGACGCGAAGGCGCGCCAACCAAATCACCGCAGGCTGTTGCCGCACCCGGAATTTGAATCCGCACGATTTTCTCGCGCATGTGGAGCGCTTTAGCTTCAAATCCCGCAAGAGGTAATGCTGCTACACCGCATGTGGAAGGTGCATAGGTGTTTGCCTGATTGCAATGTAAGTGAAAGAGATGTCTTGTTGACAGTGTTTGTCTGACAGAATGTGGAGTGCGACAGAATAGCCAGATAACCGTTTGCCGTTATTCTGCATGATGCTTCCGATGATTATAGTCCATCGGTTTGGCGTTGTTGCGCAACCACATTTCTCGCCACTCCCTGTTTTCCGGCAACCAGATGAGATGTATTTCTCGCAGATTGTTGATATAAGACCATAATACGTTGATTATAAATGTAATAAATTTCATGAAATTTAAGCTAAAGTTTTTCCGGATATTGCCGATATCCTTTGCCAAGAATCGGTTTGAACCCTTGCAGACCGATTTCCTGCGCTGACACACCGCTTATGCTGAATTAAGCGGTGTGTCGTGTCGTCTGTAAGGGGAAATCCTACAAGGCCTGTCTTTTGATTCTTACAAAAGAATCGGCGCACTTCCGATTTTAAACCTTTGCCCCGCCCATAATAATGCGCCCCTCGGAATTCGATAAACCAAGTTGCAATAACCAGCTGGTCTGTTAGAACGTTCTTGTTTTGTAGCGGATCGTGGCCGGGAGCCGTACCTGTAACAGCGGGCCGGTTTCAATGGCTGTGCATGGTTTTCGAAAATGACGTGGCTGATTCAAGTTTATTTGTTCTTCACTAGCTTACAAGGGGGCTACATGAACACCATGCAATTGCAAGAAGGTATACGCGACATCAATCTGACTTATCTGATGCTGGCTCAGCAAATGATCAAAAAAGACAAGCCAGCCGCAATTTTCAGGTTGGGTATCAGTCAGGATTTGGTGGATGTGCTCGCCAATCTGTCACCCGCGCAAATCATCAAGATGGCGGCATCGAACATGTTGCTGTGCCGCTTCCGCTTTGACGAGAATCTGTTGCTCAACATGGTCGTCGATTACAACAAGAATCGCATGATGTCCCAAGCGCATGCGGCAATCCTGATGTCAGCGCAACCCGTCGAAGTGTTGGCATAGCAGGAGATTGATGTGGCAATCAAAACCGTGGTGGAAGAAGCGCGACAGGTCAAAATCGCGATCGATTTGATTGAGTTGGGCGCACGCTTGCAGTTGTTACAGGAAGAGACTTCGCTGAGCCGTGAACGCTTGCTCAGACTCTATAAGGAGGTTAAGTGTGAATCGCCTTCCAAGGGGATGCTGCCTTACTCGACCGATTGGTTCATGAGTTGGCAGCCGAACATTCACTCGTCGCTATTCATGGATATTTACCAGTTTCTGATCAGGAATGCCGGAATTGACGGCGTGCAGGCACTGATTACCGCCTACCGTTTATACCTCGATCAGGTGCAGGGCATCGAAGGCGCCGAACCCGTGTTGAGCATCACTCGCGCATGGTTCCTGATCCGTTTCTTCAAGGCGGAGATGTTGCAACTCGTTCCCTGCAAGGAATGTGGCGGGCATTTCATAGTTTATGCCGATGACCTGCACGATAATTATGTTTGCGGCATCTGCCATCCTCCCGCGCGAGCCGGCAAGACCAGGGCCGTCAGGCGAACTGCAATGGCAGCCATGCAAGCTGCCTAAAGTCCCCTCCGGATGTGCCGTTAATATAAAATGGGCACGGTTAAAAAACAGGGAATGCGAGTATGTTAGTCATTGTCGGTTATGTCGTGGTGTTAGGCTCAGTGTTCGGCGGCTTTGCAATGGCAGGCGGCCATCTGGGTGCGCTGTGGCAACCGCTGGAGTTGCTGATGATTGGCGGCGGTGCGTTAGGCGCTTTTTTCGTGGGCAATACTGGCAAGGCAATCAAGGCCACCCTGAAAGATTTGCCAACTGTACTGAAGGGTTCCAAATATAGCAAAGACACCTACATGGAACTGATGGCGCTGTTATATGAGTTGCTCGGCAAGGTACGCAAAGAAGGGCTGATGTCCATTGAGGGCGATGTCGAAAAACCCGAGGAAAGCCCGATCTTCGCCAAGTATCCAAAAGTGCTTGCCGATCATCATGTGGTCGAATTCATGACTGACTATTTGCGCATCATGGTCAGCGGCAACCTGAATGCCATGGAAATCGAGAACCTGATGGATGTCGAAATCGAGACGCATCATCACGAAGCCATGGTGTCCTCTCATGTGATGGCCAAGCTGGGTGATGGGATGCCGGCATTCGGCATTGTCGCCGCCGTGATGGGGGTGGTGCATACGATGGAATCAGTCGGTATCCCGCCAGCCGAATTAGGGATATTGATCGCCCATGCGCTGGTGGGAACTTTCCTCGGCATCTTACTGGCCTACGGGTTTGTCGGTCCGTTGGCATCACTGCTGGAACAAAAGGCCGAAGAAGGCACCAAGATGTTTCAGACTATCAAGGTAACGCTGCTGGCCAATCTTAACGGCTACGCCCCGGCAATGGCAGTCGAGTTCGGCCGTAAGGTACTGAATTCCACCGAACGACCGGGATTCGCCGAATTGGAAGAGCATGTCAAACAGAAGCGTTAAGCTGACTGCGCACAGGTTCGGGGATAAGGACAGGCATGGCCGAAGATAAAAACAAAAAACCCATTGTCGTAAAACGCATCAAGAAAGTGGTGGGCGGACATCATGGCGGCGCATGGAAGATTGCCTATGCCGACTTTGTCACCGCGATGATGGCGTTTTTCCTGCTGATGTGGTTGTTAGGCTCGACGGCCAAAGGTGATCTGCAAGGAATTTCAGAATTCTTTAAGACCCCGCTCAAAGTTGCTCTTATGGGTGGATCTGGCAGCGGCGACAGTTCCAGCATCATCAAGGGCGGCGGGCAAGACCTGACGCGCAGCGAGGGGCAAGTCAAAAAAGGAGAATTGCCTGCGGAAAAAAAAGTTATCAACCTCAAGGCCGCACAACAGGAATTTTTGCGTGTTGAACGCATAAGACTAAAAGGGCTGAAAGCCACTATCGAAAGAATGGTTGAAAGCAACGCCAAGTTGCAGAAATTCAGGAATCAGATACTGCTCGACATTACCAGCGAAGGGCTGCGCATCCAGATTGTCGATGAGCAGAACCGCCCGATGTTCCAGAGCGGACGCGCTCAGCTTGAGCCCCATACCATAGAAATTCTGCGTGAGATCGGCAAAACGCTAAACGATGTGCCCAACAAAATAAGCCTGTCCGGACATACCGATGCGGCTGCCTACAGCGGCGGCAGCAAGGGGTACAGCAACTGGGAATTGTCCGCCGACCGTGCCAATGCTTCGCGCCGCGAATTGATCGCGGGCGGCATGGCGGAGGAAAAAATCGTCCGCGTGGTGGGTTTGTCGTCCGCCGTGCTGTTTAACAGGGAAGAACCGTTAAGTCCGGTCAATCGCCGCATCAGCCTGATCGTGATGAACAAAAAAGCTGAAGAAGCGGCACAGCATGACGGCGGTATAGTGAAACTGAACGCGGAAGCGGAAGATGACGATATCGGCGACACTATCAAGGAGGGTGTGGAAACGATGCCTGCCGTCGCTCCCGCACCGGAAAAGCATTAGTGCCGGGGTGCTGCGCCCGCCACGCGTGGCGGGTAGTTTTACCCGGGCAAAGCCGTTCCTCTCTGCGCCCGCAGCCTGATCATTCCCATCATATTTTGTGCTGTTCCTGTCTCCGGTATGGGAACGGTGAATGACAAATTCTGCCCCGGTATATCGGAGTCCGGCTTACGCCAATATCGGAGTTTGGACTACACGAAATATCAGAGTCCGGCCTATGGAATTTCAATCCAGTTTACCGCGCTGCGCCCGCAATGGCAGCTTGTCTGTTTGCGCAGTTAAGTCTGGCGTCTAAATCAGGCAGGTGCAAAATTGCGCGGCAGCAGGAACTTTTCAATCCCGCCAATTGGCGGGATTTTTTCGCTGTTTCCCTAAAGAAAATTCATTTTGTGTCGTTAGAGTAATCAGCCCTGAAGAACCTTGATTCCGGATACGGAAAATCCTGGCGGGAGAACCGGCAACCGGCGGGATAGGCACTGGAAAACGGTGTGATGTGTTTTGTGCGCGGAATAAAACAAAGGAGTTGATGATGCTGAACGATATGAAAATAGGTTCACGGTTGGCAATTCTGCTGATCTTTCTGCTGGCCGGCATGGTGATGATCGGCGGGATGGGGTTGTATGCTTCCGGCAAGATGAACAGCGCGCTAGAGTCGGTGTATGACGACAAGATGATACCCCTTATCCAGCTGGATACCATCGCCAGGGCAAACCTGAACAACCAGATGGCCATCGCCTATGCGCTCGCACAGCCCGACGATATGGCGAAATATATCCAGAAGATAGTGGATAACAGGGCAGTCATCGACAAGCAATGGGAAGCCTACCAGGCATCGCTGCTCGACGAGGAAGACAGGGTACTGGCGAAGAAATTCGAGGAAGTGCGCGGACGCTTCATCGAAGGAGGCATCAAGCCGGCGCTGGCCGCGATGCGCGCCAATAATGTGGCCGAACTCAAGCGGATACAACTGGATTCCATCATTGTCCTGAATGCTCCGCTGAATGAGGCGCTGGACGCATTGATCGAGATGCAGCAGCGCGATGCCGAAGAATTGCACGAGCAATCGGTTGCCGTCTTCAAAACCATGCGTATTGCGGCTGTTGCACTGATTATGACCGGCTTGGTGGCGAGCATTATGCTGTGGTTCTGGATCGTTCATGGCATCAACCGCTCGGTGAATGAACTGCGCGGCGTGATGGTAAGGATGTCGGCGGACGGCGATTTGAGCGCGCGCGCCAAGGTGTACGGGCAGGATGAGATCGGCCAGGCGGCCACCGCGTTCAACGGGCTGATCGAGGGCTTCGCCAATATCATCCGGCAGGTGCTCGGCCATGCCGACACCGTATCCGGCACGGCCACGCAACTGTCCGCTTCCTCGCAGCAGATCGCGCAAGGCTCGCAGGCGCAGAGCGAGGCGGCGGCTTCCACCGCGGCGGCGGTTGAGGAAATCACCGTCAGCATCAATTCGGTGGCGGCGAACACCGAGGACGTGCGCAAACTGTCCGAGCGGAGCCTGCAGCAGACCGAGCAGGGCAACCAGAGTGTCACGGCCATGATCGGCGAAATCCATAGCGTGCAGGAGGCGGTCAACCAAATCGCCGGGTCGGTGAAGGAATTTGTCGACAGTACGCGCGCCATTGCCGGCATGACACAGCAAGTGAAAGACATTGCCGACCAGACCAACCTGCTGGCGCTGAATGCGGCGATCGAGGCGGCGCGCGCCGGCGAGCAGGGGCGCGGCTTTGCGGTGGTGGCGGATGAAGTGCGCAAGCTGGCGGAGAAATCCGCAAAATCAGCCAACGAGATTGACAAGGTGACCAGCTCGCTGAACCAAAAGTCCACCCAGGTCGAAGCCACTGTTCAGGCAGGCCTGTATTCCCTGCAGGCGACGCAGGAGCAGATCGGGCGCGTTTCGACGATGTTGACCGAAGCGGGCGAGGCAGTTACGAAATCCAGCCACGGCGTGAGTGACATTGCCGCCTCGGTGGGCGAGCAAAGCCTGGCCAGCACCGAGATTGCGCGCAATGTGGAGAAAATCGCGCAAATGTCGGAAGAGAACCATGCGGCAGTGGAAGCGAATACCCGGGATATCGTGCGCCTGGAACAGCTAGCCAAGGAGTTGCAGGGCGCGGTGAGCCGGTTCAAGGCTTGAAAGGCAGGATTGAGCGGGAGCCGGGTACTGGTTCCAAGGAGAGTAAATGTCTGACCTGTTAAAAAACATTGATGCGCGCACCAAACTGGCGGGGACCAACAAGCTGGAGATATTGATGTTCTCGCTTGGGTTGGACAATCGCACCGGGCGCGAGGAGACGTTCGGCATCAATGTATTCAAAGTGCGCGAGGTGATGCGCATACCAGAGATCACCCGAGCGCCGGAAATGCCGGCATCGGTGGAGGGTATGGTGAGCTTGCGCGGTGCGCTGGTGCCGGTGATCGATCTGGCCAAGTATGCGGGGATCGAGACCGGTGATAAGGCTGAAATCATGATAGTCACAGAGTACAACGGCCATACCCAAGGTTTCCTAGTCAAGGCGGTGGATAACATCCTGCGCCTGGACTGGTCGGCAATGCGCGTTCCGCCGGCGATGCTGGTTGCAGAAATGGGCGGGCTGGTAACGGCGATTACCGAGCTGAGAGACGGTCGCCTGGTAATGATGATGGATGTGGAAAAGGTGCTTTCCGAAACCACACGTTTCGATGACGATGAACTGATCATCAAGAATGTGCAGCCGCTGGGCAAGGAACGCACGGTGTTCTTTGCCGATGATTCCGCAGTGGCGCGCCACCAGATCATACGCACGCTGGAGGCTATGCAGGTGAAGTATATTTCCGCGATCAACGGCCGCCATGCCTGGGTTGAACTGGCGAAGATGGCGGATCTCGCCGAGGCTTCGCATACACCGCTCAAGGATGCGGTACAGGTGATTTTGACCGATGTGGAGATGCCAGAAATGGACGGTTATATGCTGACACGCAAGATCAAGGCAGACAAGCGGTTTGCCGGCATACCGGTATTGATGCACTCATCATTGAGCGGTTCATCCAATCAACAGCTCGGCAAGACTGTTGGAGTGGATGAGTATGTACCGAAGTTCGAGCCGCAAAAACTGGCGCAGATACTGGCGCGGTTGCTGGATTGAAGTAACAGGGAGCGGCGCGTCCCTGCAGAGGAGAAGGAAATGGCTTACACAGAAAATATGCCGGGCGGCAACCAGGACAGTCTGCTGGACCAGATTGACGCGCGCGCTAATCTGGCAGGCACCAACAAAATGGAGATCCTGTTGTTCGGTCTGGGCAGTGGCGAGAAGTTCGGCATCAATGTGTTCAAGGTCAAGGAGGTCTGCCAGGCGGGCAAGATCACGCGCACACCGAATATGCCGGACGGGGTGGACGGTATCGTGTCGTTGCGCGGGCATGTGATGCCGGTATTGAACCTGGCGAATTTCATGGGGATGAATCCGGCCGGGAATCATCAGACCATGATGGTGGCGGAATACAGCAATCACATTCTCGGTTTTCTGGTGCAAGGGGTGGACCGCATCATCCGGGTGGACTGGGACAAGGTGCGCGCGACGGAAGGCATGCTCTCCGACAAGGGCGCGCTGATTACCGCGATTACCGAGTTGCCGGACGGATCGCTGGTTTCGATCCTGGATGTGGAGCAGATACTGGCAAACGCATTTGGCGAAGCCATTGTCGGAAATGTCGAACGCGTGGAGTCGGATCACGACCTGTGTGTTTTCTTTGCCGACGATTCGATGGTGGCGCGCCGGAAAATCGCCGAGGTGCTGGATAAGATGGGCGTCAAGCACATTCAGGCAACCAACGGCGACGATGCATGGGACAGGCTCAAGGCGATGGCTGACGCGGCGCAGAGTGCCGGGACAAATCTGCATGACCAGTTCCAGGTGATTTTGACCGATGCAGAAATGCCGGAGATGGATGGTTATGTATTGACCCAGCATATCAAGGCAGATCGCCGTTTTGACGGCATTCCGGTGGTCATGCATTCATCGTTGTCTTCTGATGCGAACCGCGCCATGGGACGGCGTGTCGGGGTGGATCACTATGTGCCGAAGTTTGATTCGATGATTCTGTCGTCAACGCTGAGGCCGTTATTGACATAAAGCGGGACCAGGTGAAAAACAGGACAGAGTAAGAATCATGGGCAGGATGGGAGTGTTTTACCCGGCCATCGGTCCTCGCGGCCCGGCCCGGACTTTTAGGGGATGTCATGGAAATAGAAGATACAAAATTTCTGGTGGTGGATGATTTTTCCACGATGCGCCGTATCGTGCGTAATCTGCTCAAGGAGCTGGGTTTCGTCAATGTGCAAGAGGCGGAAGACGGAGTGGAGGCCTTGAAAAAGCTGCGTGCCGAGGCTTTTGATTTTGTTGTGTCTGATTGGAATATGCCAAATATGACCGGTATCGACCTGTTGCGCGAGATTCGTGCGGACGGCAGGCTCAAGCACCTGCCTGTGCTGATGGTGACTGCGGAGGCGAAGAAGGAGAATATCATCATGGCGGCACAGGCCGGTGCGAGCGGCTATGTGGTAAAGCCGTTCACCGCCGCCACGCTGGATGAGAAGTTGAGGAAAATTTTTCAAAACATGCAAAAGTGAGTGATGCCATGACAACCAGTACCGCAACACAGGATTCCGACGATCTCGAGGCATTGTTTGATAGCATCGTGGCAGCCAACGCCTCAGAAAATAACCCTTCTTCCGCAGCGGATGGTGCGATTGCCGGTAACGAAGCCGCTCCGGAGAAGGTAATCAACCAGATCGGGCTGATGGCGCGTACGCTGCATGACACGTTGCGCGAGCTGGGCTTGAACAAGGAAATCGAAAAAGCGGCGGCCTCCATTCCAGACGCACGCGACCGTTTGAATTATGTGGCGACATTGACACAGCAGGCCGCAGAACGCGTACTGAACGCAACTGAAGCGGCACAGCCGGTGGTGGAGAAGATGGAAGTCGAGGCACACAGGTTGTCCGGGCAGTGGCAAATGCTGTTTGAAAAGAAACTCGACGTGGAGCAGTTCAAAAATCTCGTCACACAAACGCATGCTTTCCTCTATGAGGTGCCCAAACAAACCAAGGTAATCAATGCCTATCTGATGGAAATCATGATGGCGCAGGATTTTCAGGATCTGACCGGCCAGGTCATCAAGAAAATAATTGCGGTGACACAAAGCATGGAGCAGCAATTGTTGGCGTTGCTGGTGGAAAACGCGCCAGCCTCGGTCAAGGCGGAGTTGGGTGGCAGCCTGTTGAATGGACCGGTTGTCAATGCAAGGGGGCGTACGGACGTGGTGACTAGCCAGGATCAGGTAGATGATTTGCTGGAAAGTTTAGGGTTTTAACGGTCGTGGGAGCATGGGACGGAGCGTCGTGCCCCTGCAAATTGGGAGAATAGAATGAACGACTTTGCTGGCATGGAAGAGTTGCTGAGCGATTTCCTGCTGGAAGCTGGGGAAATGCTGTCCGAGGTGGATAGCAAGTTGATGGAGCTGGAGAAATACCCCAATGACAGCAAGTTGCTCAACGAGATATTCCGCGGTTTCCATACTATCAAGGGTGGCGCCGGATTTCTCAATGCAACCGAATTGGTGACTCTGTGCCATCTTACCGAAAACCTGTTCGATAAGCTGCGTAACCGTGATCTGACATTAAGCGCCGAGCTCATGGACGTGATTTTTGCGGCAACTGCCGAGGTACGCAGGATGTTTGGCGCGCTACAGCAAAGTCTGCAACCAGGTGCAGCGCCAGATCAGGTGATTGGAGCCTTGAAGGCGGCACTGGCCGGAAAGACAGGACTGGAGATCGGGAATCGGGAAAAATCCTCTGCGCCGCTTCTGTCCCAATCCTCAAGCATTAATCCCCAATCCACATCCGAGGTGGACGGCATGACACGGCATGTGCAAGTGTCTGGTGCGGAAATGCCGTCCCACAGCATCCTCCCGCAAACGGCTGGTTCCACCATAACCGGTAACGTGCCGGAAGTTGACTGGAACACTTTATATGCCGCGCTGACCGGAACGGATATTGCCGTGCAAGTGGGCGTAACGCGCGACCCGGAAAAGATTGCCGGAGCCATTTCCGAGGAAGAGTCCACCAGAAGGACGTTTGGCCGCCGTGCCAGCGATGTGCCTGGCGCCACAATCGGGCGGCGCGACGGAGACGTGCCGGCAAAAGAAGCCAAGGAATCGACAATCCGTGTAGACACCGACAGGCTCGATCAGGTATTGAACCTTTCCGGCGAGATTGGCCTGACCAAAAACCGGCTTACGCATTTGCGTTCCGACATCCTGCAGGGGCGCAACGACGCGGATACCTTGCATGAGCTTGACCAATCGGTCACGCAACTGGATATGCTGGTGGTGAACCTGCAGAATGCGGTGATGAAGACGCGAATGCAGCCTATCGGGCGTTTGTTCAAGAAATATCCGCGCCTGGCACGCGATCTGGCGCGCTCATTGGGCAAGGATGTGGAACTGGTGTTGTCCGGCGAAGAAACAGAAATGGACAAGACCATGATCGAAGACCTGAATGATCCTCTGGTACATCTGGTGCGCAATGCGGTGGATCATGGCGTAGAGACTGTCGAAGCCCGCATTTCCGCCGGCAAACCGGAAAAGAGCCTGGTGGAGCTGAGCGCGCGCCAGGAAGGTGACCATATCCTGATTACCATCGCGGACGACGGGCGCGGCATGCGCCCCGAGGTAATCCGCAACAAGGCGATCGAAAAGGGACTGATCACCAGCGAGGTGGCCAATACACTGGATGAGAACCAGTGCCTGGAGTTGATTTTTCTGCCGGGTTTTTCGACCAAGGAGGAAATCTCCAGTGTCTCCGGGCGTGGCGTGGGCATGGATGTGGTGAAGACCAATATCCAGAAACTCAACGGCGTCATCAACATCAAGTCCGAGCCCAGCAAAGGCACCATAATCACTATTTCCTTGCCGCTCACGCTGGCGATCCTGCCGGTACTGATATTGCGTCTCGGTGAGCAATCTTTCGCCGTGCCGCTGTCCATGGTACGGGAAATTCTGTCCATCACGGATGACCAATTACAACAAGTCTCCGGTCGGGCGACCATGGTGGTGCGCGGCGAAGTGCTGCCGGTGCTGCCGCTGGCGCAGCTGATCGGATGGGAGCATGGCGCTGTGCCTGAAGTGGGTGTGTTGATGCAGGTTGGCAGCAACAGCTTCATCCTGTCGGCAGACGGTTTCGCCGGGCATGATGACGTGGTGATCAAGTCACTGGATACTTTCCGCCCCAAGGGTGTGGCTGGCGTAACCATGTCCAGCGAGGGGGATATCGTGTTGATTCTCGATATCAAGGAATTACTCAGTGACGTGCGTGGGCACTAATCAAATAGCCGGGCGGGAGGGGCAATGAAAAGATTGATTACACCGACTTCGGTCGAGAGGGTGATGCGCGAGGAGGACTTTATCGTTTCCATGACCGACCTCAAAGGCCGCATCACTTATGGCAACCGGATTTTCATCGAATTTTCCGGTTATAGCGAGGCCGAATTGCTCGGCTCGCAGCACAACATTATCCGCCACCCGGACATGCCGCGCGCGGTATTCAAGCTGCTGTGGGGCACGATCCAGAGCAAGAATGAGTGCTTTGCCTATGTGAAGAATATGGCCAAGAACGGCAGCTTTTATTGGGTGTTTACCAATGTTACGCCGACCTTCGACCTTGCCGGCAACATTACCGGCTACCTGTCAGTGCGCCGCAAACCAAGGTTGAGCGGGATCCAGGCCATCACCGGGCTGTATGCCGCCATGCTGGAAGCGGAAAAGAAAGCCGGGGCAAACGATGCGATTGCCGCCTCCACCGGGATACTGGTCAATTTTTTGAAGGAAAAGGGGCTCAGCTATGATGAACTCATCCTTGCAATTTAAGTTTTCCGCGCTGCTGTGGTCGTTCTCCTTCGGTGTGCTGGCCATTCTCCTTTACGACTTCATGGAGCACGGGATGGACGCTCCCATGTTTGCCTTCCTTGTTGTCGGTGTTGCGGTGTCGGCATGGGGGCAATGGCTGGTGAAGCGCTGGCTGGCACCAATCGGAAAAATGAAGGAGGTCATCGACGAGATTTCACAGGGGAAATTCAATAAGCGGGTGACAGGGGTGGCGGAAAACCGCGACGAGATTGGCCTGTTATGCTGGAGTGTGAACGATATGCTGGACCAGTTAAACACATTCTTCCGCGAACAGGAAACCAGTTTCCGCCGCAACATGGAAAACAAGTTTTACCGCAAGGCGATAGCTGGCGGGATGCATGGCGGATTCAAGAAAGGCCTGGAGAACCAGAATATCCTGCTGGCCGGAGCCGAGGGGGAAAAAATGGCGGCAATGCGCACGCGGTTGCTGACGCGGGCACACTCGCTCAACACGGGCAACTTGCTGAAGAATCTGACTTCAAGCCAGCAGGATCTGAAAGTGATTACCGACAACATGGAACAATTGGCGGCCTTGTCCAGTCGCACACGGGATGATGCCGAAGAAAGCCGCGAATCGGTAAAGGATGTGGTGCAACGGCTTTCCGGCATCGTCGGGCGGATCAATCATGCCAATGCCGCGATTACACAATTGAATGAACGCAGCGCGGAAATCAACAAGGCGGTGGGGTTGATTACGTCGATTGCGGACCAGACCAACCTGCTGGCATTGAATGCGGCCATTGAAGCGGCTCGCGCCGGCGAGGCAGGGCGGGGTTTTGCAGTAGTGGCGGACGAGGTGCGTAAACTGGCCGAAAACACCAAGAACGCTTCGGAATCCATTGGCAAGATCATGGGTATGTTGCAAGGTGAAGCGGCTACGATGCTGGTGGATTCCGAGGAAATGCACAAGATCGCCAATTCTTCGCAAGGCGCCATCGGGCGGCTCGAGCAGAAGTTCGGGCAATTTTACGAGTCTGCCGTTACCACACTGTCCAGTGCACGCTATGCGCAGGATCTCAGTTTTGCCTCTTTGGTCAAAGTGGATCACGTCGTTTACAAGCAACGGGCATATGTGTTGGTCGGCGATGCCGGTAATGAAGAATACAGGAAGGCAGTGGGTGTGGATCACCACAATTGCCGGCTTGGCAAATGGTATGCAGGGATTGGCAAGGACGTATTTGGCGAAACTGCCGCATATCGGAGTTTACTGGAGCCACATCGCAAGGTGCACGAGTGCATACATCTCATGGTCGGGCAGCTTGATCAGGGCTGGGAGCGTAATCTGGCGATACAGAATAATATATACAACGCGCTCGACGGCGCCGAAGAGGCTAGCCTGGAAGTAATGAAGATGCTGGATCAGGCAGTCGCAGACAAGCACCCGCATATGAACATGGCCGGGCCGGCGTAGATGTGCAGGCCATGGCGGATATGACGATGCGATCAAGGCACGGCATCTGACAGAGCAACCGCTTCCCCGGTTGCCAAAGATTTTACAGTCCATCCGGTTAACCCGGTTATAACCATAGCGTTACGCCGGATAGATTCAACGTCTGTGAATAAACATGAATGCGAAATGAGTGCCGAATATACCCGCGAATTCCATTTCACCATGCAGGATTTTCAGCGTATCCGCAAGCTGATTCATGAGCATGCAGGTATTTCATTGGGCGAGAGCAAACAGGAGTTTGTATATAGCCGTATTGTACGGCGGTTGCGTGCTACCGGTGCCAGGACTTTCGCGGAATATCTGGATCGTTTGCAGCGGGATGGCGAGGTGGAGTGGGAGGCCTTCACCAATTCGCTGACCACCAATCTGACCTCATTCTTCCGCGAAGCGCATCATTTCCCGGTTCTGGCCGGGCATCTGCGCAAACCCGGCAAGCATCGTCCGGCCATGTTGTGGTGTTCCGCCTGTTCGACGGGCGAAGAGGCATATTCCATGGCAATGACGGCGGTGGATGCGTTCGGCAGCTTTGACCACCCGGTCAGGATTATCGCTTCCGATCTGGATACCAGGGTATTGCAAACTGCGCGTACCGGACGCTACAGGCTGGAGTCGGTTGCCGGGATATCCGCGCAGCAGATCGACAAATTCTTTGTGCGCGGCAAGGGCGAAGACGCGGGTTTCGTACAGGTGCGCCCGGAGTTGCAGAAGATGATCGACTTTCAGCGCATCAATCTGCTGGATGCCACTTGGCCGGTGCATGGACAACTGGATGCGATCTTCTGCCGCAATGTGATGATCTACTTTGACAAAGATACGCAACTGGAAATACTGAAAAGGTTTGCCCCCTTGCTGCGCGGCGATGGATTGTTATTTGCCGGGCATTCAGAGAATTTTTATCACGCCGATGCATGGTTCAAACTGCACGGCCATACCGTGTATGAATTGGCAGCACAGTTGAAGGCGGCCCGTGCGTGATGACACATAGCGGCATAAATCTATCGTGCGGCTCTACGCATGGCAAAGCCGGTTCACAACTGTCCGGTCAACGCATCATCGTGGTCGGGGCTTCCACCGGCGGTACAGATGCACTCCGGGTATTTTTATCGGCTATGCCAAGCCGTTCACCCGCCGTCCTGGTTACCCAGCATATGCCGCAATTGTTCACGCAGTCTTTCGCCGCGCGTCTGGATGATTTGTGCGGGATGATGGTCAAGGAAGCCGTGCATCACGAAAATATCCAGGCAGGGCATGTGTATCTTGCACCCGGACATTCGCATTTGTCGCTGGAACGTGCAGACGGAGGGTATCGTACGGTACTTGGGCAGGGTCCGCCGGTGAATCACCACCGGCCATCGGTCGAGGTATTGTTCCGTGCCGCTGCCAATGTGCTGGGTGGGAACGCCATCGGCGTGATGCTGACCGGCATGGGCAAGGATGGCGCAGCCGCGATGCTGGAGATGCACCAGGCCGGTGCATACAACTTTGCGCAGGATGAAGCGAGTTGCGTGGTGTTCGGAATGCCGCGTGAGGCCATCAATCTGGGTGCGGTGGATGAAGTTGTGCCGCTGAAAAGGATGGCGGAGCAGATACTTGCCTATTTGGGTGTTGCCAGATAATGCCAATTTCACTTTGAATTACAACGATCGATGGGGTCTCAGGAATGTTCGCACGTTATGTTTTCGCTTTAATAATGGCGACGTTGCTTGCCAGTGCCGGCAACGCCGCCGAAGAAAAAAGTCCGGGCTGGAATACGGAAACACTGTCGGGCGATTGGGGCGGGGTGCGTTCCAGTCTTTATGACAAGGGCGTTGCGGTGGAACTGACCCACAAGAGCGACATGCTGGCGAATACTTCGGGCGGTGCCAGCCGCGGCTCGGTCTGGCTGATGAACAGCGAGGCTGCGGTCAGCCTGGATCTGGACAAACTGGCCGGCTGGGACGCCACCAGCGCCTTCATCCAGTATCAAGCCCAGCACGGCAACAAATCCATCAACAATTATGTCGGCAGCTTTGCCGGTGTGGACAACATCGAAACGGGCACCAGCACCGGCCAGCTCTTCCAGGCCTGGCTGCAGAAAAACTTCGCTGATGACAGCCTGTCGCTGCTGGCCGGGCTATATGCAATTGACTCCGAATTCTACATCACCGACACCTCAGGCTTGTTCGTTCAGCCCCCTTACGGCATGTCAGCCGAAATGGCGCAGACCGGGCAGAACGGCCCACCAGTTTTTCCGATGGGCGCTCTGGGAGTACGCGTGAAATACACCGCGTCAGATTTTTACCTGCAAGGCGCCCTGACCGACGGCGTGCCCGGCAACCTCAACAACCCGCATGGCACACAGATCAGGCTGGACAAGGGCGACGGCACGCTGTTCGTCGTCGAGCTCGGTTACACCCCGCCAGTTGAGGGCGAATCCTTCGACAAGACCGCAATAGGCTTGTGGCGCTATTCAGCGCGCGCCAACGACCTCACCGACGTCGATGCGCTCGGCAACCCGCTGCGCCGCCCCGATCAGGGATTCTACTTCCTGGCAGAGCGCACGCTCACTGATGATTTGTCGGGTTTCGTTCGTTTCGGTACGGCCAATCAGGATGTCTATCAGGCGGACTGGTCCGGAAGCCTGGGCTTGCATTATCAGGGTCTATTTGACGGGCGCGATGACGATACTGCCGGTATTGCGGTGACTGCCAGCCACGCCAGCGGCAAGTATCGTCAGATCAATGCATCCGAGTCATCCGAAACGGTGATTGAAATTACTTATCGCGCGCAGTTGCAGCCTTGGCTTTCCGTGCAGCCGATGCTGCAGCGCATTTTCAATCCGAATATGGATGCCGCCTTACGGGGCGCGTGGGTAATGGGTGCCAGAGTCGAGATTAACTTCTAGGGGACCCATTTGAGAGCATCCGCTACGCGGGTTGCCTACTTATCCCCGCTTTATTCCAACTGCTGCAGGGTGAGCGAAAAGCCATAAGAAACCCGCGCTATTCATTCAATCAAATTTGCCTGATGTGCTGATAATTGCCATGACCAGCAATTTGCTGGTGCAGCCGAATGGCTATGCAAAGCTGACCAGCGGAGCACATCATGGCAGAAGACAGCGACCTAGAAAAAACCGAACAGCCTTCACAACGGCGACTTGACCAGGCAAGAGAAAAAGGCCAGGTCGCCCGCTCGCGTGAGCTGTCCACCTTTGTCGTATTGCTGGCGGGTGGCGGAACGCTGTGGTTCATGGGCGCATCGTTTACTCAGCATATGGTGAAAATGCTGCACGATGGGCTGACGCTGAACCGCGACGCGGCCTTTAATACCAACTTGCTGATCCCGCGTTTGTATGATCTTTCGCTGGATATGCTCATCACTTTTTCGCCTTTGTTGCTGGCGGTCATGCTGGCTGCGGCATTTTCCCCGTTGCTGCTGAATGGCTGGCTGTTCAGCGTTGAAGCACTGCAACCCAAGTTTTCCAAATTGAATCCGATCTCAGGCATCGCGCGCATGTTCTCCAGAAACGCATTGGTGGAACTGTCAAAAGCGATCGGCAAAGCTGTTCTGGTGGGCGGTATCGCAGTCTGGGTGATCTGGCACAACAAGGATGCGGTGATGGCGCTTGGCACGCAAGCGGCTATGGCTTCCATTCCGCAAATGGGACATCTGGTTGGCGCAAGCTTCATGCTGATCATCGGTGCGATGCTGTTGATTGTTGCCATTGATGTGCCATTCCAGTTGTGGGACCACAACAAGAAACTGATGATGACCAAGGAAGAGGTGCGCCAGGAATCCAAGGAAACCGAAGGCGACCCGATGGTCAAGGGACGCATCCGCAGCCTGCAGCGCGAAGCGGCGCGCCGTCGCATGATGTCGGCGATCCCGACCGCCGATGTGGTGGTCACCAATCCGACGCACTATGCCGTGGCGTTGAAGTACAGCGAAAATGAAGCGGATGTGAAGCGGGGCGGGCGGAGTCGCAATGGAATGCGCGCGCCGGTAGTGGTAGCGAAGGGCTCGCACCTGCTGGCGTTGCGTATCCGCGAGATTGCCGAAGAGAATCACATTCCGATTCTGGAAGCACCGCCGCTGGCGCGCGCGCTGCACAAGCATACCGATCTGGGCGAGTCTATACCGGAAGCGCTGTATACCGCCGTCGCCGAAGTGCTGGCTTACGTTTATCAATTGCGCCGCTATGAAAAACAGGGCGGGGCGCGCCCGCAGGAGCCGGAAGATTTGCCGGTGCCGCGCGAACTCGATCCGGCCGCCACAACTGCATGAGGAAGTGAACTATGAATCCGCTATCCATACAAGATTTCATTAGGCGCGCCGGTCTGGTCGGTATGGCTGGCCCGGTGCTGATCGTGATGATTCTGGCGATGATGGTGCTGCCATTGCCGCCGATGCTGCTGGACATCCTGTTCACCTTCAATATTGCGATTTCCATCATGGTGCTGCTGGTAAGCATGAATACCAGCAAGGCGCTGGATTTTGCAATATTCCCTACTGTGCTGCTGATTACCACGTTGCTGCGCCTGTCGCTGAATGTGGCTTCCACGCGGATCGTGCTGCTGGAAGGGCATACCGGCCCGGATGCGGCGGGTAAGGTAATCGAATCATTCGGCCACTTTTTGGTGGGCGGCAACTATGCCGTGGGCCTGGTGGTGTTTGCGATTCTGGTGATCATCAATTTTGTGGTGATTACCAAGGGCGCTGGGCGCATTGCCGAGGTGGGTGCGCGTTTCACACTGGATGCGATGCCCGGCAAGCAAATGGCGATCGATGCCGATTTGAATGCAGGGTTGATTGGTGAAGATGTGGCGCGTAAACGCCGTGCCGAGATTGCACAGGAAGCCGACTTTTATGGGGCGATGGACGGTGCCAGCAAATTTGTGCGCGGCGATGCAGTTGCCGGCATCATCATTCTGTTTATTAATGTCATCGGCGGCTTGATTGTAGGCGTGTTGCAGCATGACCTCACGCTTGCAGTTGCTGCGAAAAATTACACCCTGCTGACCATCGGTGACGGGCTGGTGGCGCAGATTCCGGCGCTGGTCATTTCCACCGCCGCTGGCCTGGTGGTGAGCCGTGTGGCCAGCGACCAGAATATCGGCCAGCAATTGGTTGCCCAGTTGTTCAAGCAACCGCAAGTCATCATGCTGACTGCCGCGATCGTCGGCGCGATGGGCTTGATTCCCGGTATGCCGCACTTTGCCTTTTTGCTGCTGGCCGCTGCGATGGGGTGGTTGGCTTATTTTCTGGCGAAGAAAAACGAACGTGCCGTTGCGCAAGAGGAATCTGCTGCCGCTACGGTGACGCCGGTCATCACGGAATCTACCGAGGCAAGCTGGGATGATGTTGCACAGGTGGATGTACTGGGACTGGAGGTTGGCTATCGGCTGATCTCTCTGGTGGACAAGGCGCAAGACGGCGACTTGTTGCGCCGCATCAAGGGCATCCGCAAGAAATTTACCCAGGACATCGGCTTCCTGCCGCCGCCGGTGCATATCCGCGACAATCTCGACCTGCGCCCGAATAGTTACCGTATCACTCTCAAGGGGGTGGATGCCGGCAGCGGCGAGGCTTATCCCAATCTGCTCCTGGCAATCAATCCGGGTAGTGTGACGGGCGAATTGGCCGGTACACAGACGCGCGACCCAGCCTTCGGTTTGCCTGCGGTGTGGATCGAACCGGTGTTGCGCGACCAGGCGCAAGTAATGGGCTACACCGTGGTTGATCCTGGGACAGTGGTGGCAACGCACCTGAGCCATCTGATCAGCACCAGGGCCGCAGAGCTGCTCGGGCGGCAGGAGGCGCAGCAACTGCTGGATCACCTTGGGAAAATTGCCCCCAAACTGGTAGAAGATCTGGTGCCCAAGATGCTGCCGCTGGGAACGGTGCAGAAGGTGCTGCAAAATCTGCTGGACGAAGGCATGCACATTCGCGACATGCGCACCATTGTGGAAACACTGGCAGAGAATGCACCGCGCACCCAGGATGCATATCAGCTCACCTCGCTGGTCCGAGTCGCGCTCGGCCCTGCCATCGTGCAGCAGTTCTATCCTTCCGCGCAAGAGTTGCAAGTGATCGGCATTGATAAGGAGTTGGAGTACATCCTGATCCAAGCGATGCAATCCAGCCAGAACGGTATCGGCATTGAACCCGGGCTGGCGGATACCGTGTTGCGCGGGACTCGCACTGCGGCCGAGATGCAGGAACAAAAGGGCCTGCCGACGGTAATGCTGGTGCCGACACAATTGCGTGATTTGCTGGCGCGTTTCCTGAAGCGCGCGGTACCGGGCATCAGGGTGATTTCGCACGATGAAGTCCCGGACTTCAAAACGATCCGGGTAACAGCAATGGTAGGAGGTAGGGCATGAACATCAGAAAATTTGTCGCCCCGACAGCGCGTCAGGCATTGAAGGATATACGCAACGAGCTGGGCGAAGGCGCAGTAATTTTGTCCAATCGCAATATTGATGCGGGTGTGGAAATCATCGCGCTGGCGAATGATGAGCAGTTGTCGGGAATCAGGAACCATGGGGAGGGGATCAGGAATCAGGAATCAGAGCCCGGCAAAAAAAGCTTACCGGCAGCATCTCCTCAATCCTCAATCCTTGATCCAGAACCTTCGATTCTCATCGAGATAAAATCCATGCACAGTATGTTGCAGCAGCAGCTTGCCGCACTGTCGTGGAATGATGTGCAGCAGCGCGACCCGCAACGCGCCGTTTTACTGCGCAGAATACTGAACTCCGGTTTTAGCGCCTCGCTGGCGCGCCAGTTGCTGGAAAAAATGCCAGCCGGAAACATGCAAGGAGAGGCGTGGGTCAAGCAGGTGCTGAAACGCAATCTGCGGGTGGCGGATGCGGCAGATGACATTGTCGTCAAAGGTGGCGTGTATGCGCTGATCGGGCCGACCGGCGTGGGCAAAACCACTACCACGGCCAAGCTGGCGGCGCGCGCTGTGGTGCGTTACGGCGCCGACAAGGTGGCCTTGTTGACTACCGACAGTTACCGGATCGGCGCTTACGAGCAACTCAAGATTTACGGCAAGATTCTCGGGGTGGCGGTGCATGCGGTGAAGGATGCCGACGATTTGCGCTTGACGCTCTCCGCATTGCGCCACAAACATCTGGTGCTGATTGACACGGTGGGAATGGGCCAACGCGACGAGCGTGTGGGCGACCAGAATAAGATGCTTGATGCGACCGGAGTGGAGCGTTTGCTGTTATTGAATGCCACCAGTGGTGGCGATACGCTGGAAGAGGTGGTGCGGATGTATCACAGCAAAAAAGTTATCGGATGTGTTGTCACCAAGCTGGATGAAGCGGCTAATCCTGGTGCGGTGCTGGATGTGGCAGTGCGCCATCGTCTGGCGCTGCACTACATGGCTAATGGTCAACGTGTGCCGGAAGATTTGCACTCCATTAATCTGGATTATCTGTTGCACCGCGCACTCAAACCAGCGGAAGAAAAAACCCCATTTACTTTGAATGAAATAGAGCTCCCAGCGTTAATGGCTGCGGAAGGATCTCCGCCGGGAGGCAGCAGGGTTCCAAGACCACCCAGAGGCCAAGCGCCTGGCGGCGTATTCCTGACGGGCGCAGGTACACCAAGCAGGAAGGTATCCTATGCGCTCTAACATCAGAATCGACCAAGCCGAAGGATTGCGCCGTTTGCTGGTGCGCAATCAAACACAAGTAATTACCGTGGTGGCAGGCAAGCCCGGTGTGGGGCGTACCAGTGCGACTATCAATCTTGCTGCGGCATTAGCGTATTCCGGCAAAGATGTGCTGGTGCTTGATGAAAATCATACTTCTGATAATTTGCTGGATTGCCTCAAGTTGTATGCAAAACATGACTTGCTGGATGTTGCGCAAGGAAAATGCGCGCCAAGCGAGGCAGTATTGACCGCCAGGGGATTTTCTGTGTTGCATACTGCGCGTGCGATGAACGAGTTTTTGAAGCTGGATCAGATTGAGCAGCAACGCATGGAAGATGCGCTGACCGAAGTGAGTTGCGGCATGGATGTGATGCTGGTTGATGCAGCGATGTTGGCCGGACAGGCCGCTGTTTCATCAAGTCTGGCAAGTGGCGCAGCGTTGTTGGTAGTGGTGGATACTACTACCAGCGGCATTACAGAGAGCTATGCATTGATTAAACGGTTGGCATTGGAAAATGCGCGCTTGCATTTCGAGATTGTGGTGAATAAGGTAACCAATGAGCGGGCAGCGATGACGGTATTCGAGAATATGGCAAGAGTGGCACGGCACAACCTTGCTGCTCGACTGGAATATTTGGGTTACATCCCAAGCGATGACAGGCTGAAGCGCGCTACACAACTGGGCAGGCCGGTGGTCGAGGCTTTCCCGGCTGCCGTTTCGGCGAAGCTTTACGTAGAGTTGGCACAAAAAATACTGCGTTTGCCAGTGCTGCAGAATGAAGTGGAAAGCGGGACTTCGCGCATCATGCAAAATTTGATCAAGCAATTGGCGCGCCAACACAGCAGAGAAATGTTGCACGTTGTAAACTAGCGCGCATGTACACGGCTACCGGATTAAACGACAAGGATCAATGCCTGCGGGAATATGCCCAGTTGGTGAAGCGGCTCGCACATCAGATGATGGCCAGGCTACCCTCCAGCGTGCAGATCGACGACATCATTCAGGCCGGCATGATGGGCCTGCTGGATGCCGCCAGCCGCTATGACGAGCTTCACGGCGCCCAGTTTGAAACCTATGCAACACAACGTATTCGCGGCGCAATGCTGGATGAACTGCGCGCAGCGGATTGGCTGCCGCGCAGCCTGCGCCGCGACATGCGGCGCATCGAAACGGCCATCAGTCGATTGCAACAGCGCTTGGGTAGGTCGCCGAACGAGAGCGAGATTGCAGAAGAACTGAAGGTTCCACTCGCCGAATACCAGCAAATGCTACAGAAGTCGCGCGGTGCGCAGTTGGTATATTACGAGGATTTCCATGGTGAGGATAACGACGATTTTTTCGAGCGGTTTGAGTTTGGCAATAATGACGGCGACCCGATGGGTTTGCTGGAGAATGAGCGCTTCAAGGCCGAATTGGTACATGCTATTGAAAGCCTGCCGGAACGCGAGCGCATGCTGATGGGTATGCTCTATGAGCAGGAAATGAATTTGCGCGAAATTGGCGAGGTGCTGGGCGTGAGCGAGTCGCGCGTCTCACAGTTGCACAGCCAGGCCGTGGCGAGGCTGCGCGGCTGGATGAAAGGCTATTGATGGATAAGCTCACGCTATTTGGTTTGGTGATCGGGTTGACCGGTATCGTGACCGGGCAAATGCTGGAGGGTGGTAGCCTTTCCATTTTGTTTCAGGGTGCGGCTTTTCTGATTGTATTTGGAGGCACGCTCGGTGCGGTGATGGTGCAAAGTCCGACCAAGGTGTTTGTTATGGCAGTCAGGATGGGAAGTTGGGCGTTCATCACGCCGAAATTGAACAGCTTGGGGCTAATCAGACAATTAATAGATTGGAGTACGCTTGCCCGCAAAGAAGGTATTTTGGCATTGGAATCGCACGCTTCTACCATTACTGATCCCTTCGTAAAAAAAGGACTGCTATTATTGGTGGACGGCAACAGTGCCGAGAAAATCCGCGAAGTGCTGGATGTGGACACTCATTCATGGGAACAATTGCGCTGGCAGTCGGCGCGCGTATGGGAAGCGGCTGCCGGGTATTCTCCCACTATCGGTATTATAGGTGCGGTACTGGGGCTGATGCACGTCATGCAGAATCTCAGCGACCCGAGCAAATTGGGTGGCGGCATCGCCGTGGCATTTGTGGCGACGATTTACGGCGTGGCTCTTGCTAACCTCCTGTTTCTGCCGATTGCGAACAAGCTCAAGTCGATTATCATGCGGCAGACACACCTCCGTGAAATGGTCGTGGACGGATTGGCAGGCATTGCCAACGGGGATAATCCGCGACTGGTCGAAATCAAATTGCAGAGTTACATCGATTAGGACTTGTCGGGGGTAATAATGGCGCGCCGACTGAAACGTATAGAGCATGACAATCACGACCGCTGGCTGATTTCCTATGCCGACTTTGTCACGTTGCTGTTTGCCTTTTTCGTGGTGATGTATTCCATTTCATCGGTGAACGAGGGGAAGTACAAGACCTTCAGCGATTCGTTGAGCATAGCTTTTACCAATAAACCAAGTCCTGTCTCTATCAACATTGCGCCCAATGAGCAGGAACTATTGCTTAAGGCGCTGGTGGACAGACGCACGGCACGGTTGGGCGAACAGCAGCGCAAGATACAGGATCGGATGAGAAGTCTGGCTAATGGACTGAGTCAAGTGATGTCCCCGCTGATTAAACAACGCATGGTCAGCATCAATCAGACCAGGCGCGGGGTGGTGCTAAATATCAGTGAAAGCTCGTTATTCAAAACGGGTGAGGCAGTATTGCAACCGGGTGCGCTGGATGTGTTGCGCCAAGTGTCCGCAGTGTTGAGCAAGGAAGAACTGCCAATCGAAGTGGAAGGGCATACCGACGATATTCCTATTACAACTGTGCAGTTTCCTTCCAACTGGGAGCTGTCCTCGGCACGCGCCAGCAGCGTGGTCAGAATGCTGATCGATAACGGGGTGCCGGCAAAAAGTCTGGCCGCAGTTGGCTTGGCTTCCAATCAGCCGCTGGTGCCGAATGACAGTCAGGAGAATCGCGCCAAAAACCGGCGCGTAACCATCACAATAGTGTCGCCCGATATGGAGCGGGTGAACGCGCCGGAAAATGCTACTTGAGGTTAGCCGCTACCCAACGATCTGCCGCTACCCGGCGAAAAGCTGGGCTGCCCGTCTGGGCCGTAAAGATTGGCCTTGTTCACTGTGCTGCTTAGAACTGCCAGCGATTGCTGGTTATGGCGCAGTTTTATCTGAATCAGTTCGCCATTGGTGCGGTTAAGCTGTTGAGCGCGTTCTGCCAAAGCGAGGACTTCATGCCAAACAGCTAAACCTTGCGGATTGTGTGCTGCCAGCCATGCATGAATTGCATCTGCGGAGAGCTTTGGGAGGTTTTCCTGCAGCAGACTACGGCGCGCTTCGGCAAGTTCGTTGAGACCAAACGAGGCGTTTGATTTTTGCTCGGATTGTTCAAGCAACCGATCGGTGCGATTCTCTACCAGCATTCCCTGTTCGCGTTCCAGCAAATCCACGAAACTCAGCAATGCCGCGCGCTCGGCGGTCAAGGCGGCAAGCAATTGTGAGTCGGAAGATTGTTTCAAGTAATTAAGCCTTGCTGCCAATCAGGTCGCGCACCGTTTCGATCAGGCGATCGGCGACGATTTCCGAGTTGACTTTGAAGCGGCCATCACTGATAGCCTGTTTGATTTCCGCAACCTTGCTTGCATCGGTAACCGGGGTGCCTGCCATGCTGCTTTCCATACTGTGCAACTGCGTCGCCGTGGAACCGAGCGAAACACTGGTGCTGCCGGATTGTTGTGCTGCAGGCGGTGGGTTGGATTTGCCTTTGGGCGCAGCATTTGACCTTCCTTCCGCTATCGGGTTGGCTGGTAGAGGCTTGCTGGGTTTATCGATTTTCACGGTTATCCTTTCAATCTGGCCATGCTTAAATTTTCTGCCGTTGACCCTATATCGGTAAAAACCCGGAAAACTTTAGAGAATCTGGTTATCTTTATAGCCCAAGCCGCTACACAACACAACCACGAGTTACACCAGGGTCAAGCTAAGGTTTGATTTCCACTATGCCGCTGGCTTTGGCAACGCCACTGATCACGCGTCCCGAGCTGGTGCGAATTTGTACGGCCTGCCCCTCGCCCGCATTGTTCAAGGCTACCCCTTCGCCTCGTATGTTGAAGCCGCCACCCTGAACGGCAAGTTGCACGACCTGTCCCTGCTTTACACTGTAAGGCAGACGCAGCATATCCTCCCGCAATACCTGCCCGGCGGCGATGCCGTAGCGCAACACCTTTCCAAGGGCCTGTTTTGGATCGGTAAGCCCGCCAATATGGGAGGTTTCCATTGCTTGGCTGGCGATGTCTCCCTTTTGTAGGGTATGCCCCAATGGCAGTTGCCTTGCACTGACCAGTAAATTGAGGCTGATCCTGATCTGCACCGGAATGAAAATACTCCAGCCGTTCTCCTCCATACAGCGCACACCTACTGAAATATTACCTATGAACTGGCTGCCGGCGGGCAGGAATGCCTCGAGTCTGGCGCATTCGGACAGCGTGATGCGCTGATCTATCTCATTTATTTTGTAGGAAACCTTGCCGGGCAGTGCGGCGGTTTGTTGCTGTACAAAAGTGACGACGACATTTCTTATTTGCGTGTGGTCTTGTGCGGCTGATGCCGCTACGCATCCCAGCAACAAACAGGC
>Ga0209212_1001277_pt1 | contig 42302 bp, 27 predicted proteins | sample RifGroC2_FD_183996 | JGI IMG/M metagenome (GOLD analysis project Ga0209212, IMG submission 183996) | Groundwater microbial communities from Rifle, Colorado, USA - Groundwater C2 (SPAdes) (version 2) | ecosystem: Environmental > Aquatic > Deep subsurface > Groundwater | place: Rifle, Colorado... | reverse complement strand
GGTCGCGCCGTCGGAAACGCCGCTGCAGCTGAAAACGCGCGTCGCCGAAATTGAGGACATATATCTTTTCAGCGCGGCGGCCGGAAGTTTTCTGAGCGTCAACGAAGGCTCGCTTTCGTCCCTCGGCGCCGGAAAAGGCTATATCATAAAATCTACGGCTGCGGCTTCCATCACCGTCGCCGGAACTTCGGTTACAGCAGTTTCCGATATTTCGCTGAAAACGGGCTTTAATTTGATCGGCATATCACAGAGCGTTTTGGCAACTACTTTTTCGGGCCTGATGAAAAATTTCGGCATAATCAAGGGGCTTTATAAATGGAGCGCCGCCGCCGGTTCATTCATTCAGGTCGTCGCCGGCACCGACGGAACGCCGCAGCAGCTCGACGGCGCAGATCCGCAGTTCAAAACGGGCGAGTCGTATTTCGTAAACGTTTATGATAACACCACGTTAAGTTTTACGGACGGCGCTCTCAATTTTACAGGCGGCACCGTTCCGGTTACGGCTCCGACGGCCGGCGGTTACGTTATGATGGGAATGAAGACCGACGGTGATGACGGCAATTTAAGCACGCCGGAGAAAAAGATGTTTTTCGTTCTGGCCAATACGGATACGAAAAAGATACCGTCAGGCAATCATACCGTGACGGCTCCGAATGGTGAGGTTTATAATTTTTCCGCTAATTCTTATAACGGCTGCGCCGTGACGAATTATTCATATGGAAACCCTCAGGTATCCGTGGGTTCTATAATAGATCCGAGGACCAACCCGGCATCGGCGCAGCATCCGTATATGACGGTCGCGTCCGTTGCGGCAGGCAGCGAGACGGGCATTTTCAAATTCAATGTAAATGGGACGGAAGTAAGCGTAACTAACTCGTTTGGCTACCTGCCGGCGATGAAGTTAACCTCTCACACTCAGAATTCTAATTTCAGCGTTTCTTCGCCCGTTACGGTCACATGGGATTCGCTCGGGGAAGATTATGTTTATTGTTTCACCGCTTCTAAAATACCTGCTGATAGCGACTGGAGCAAGGTATCTATAATATGGTCATCGGTCGACGTGAGGGATTCTAAATTTTACGACCCCGTTGCGATGCAGAAGTTCTACGACGGCTGCCAGACCACTACCACCGCGACTATTCCCGCCGGAATATTTTCCGCCGGCGACAATGTCGATTTCTGGGTACAGGCTTTCAAAAAGAGCGCCTTCGCTCATTCAGAAGCGGCGGCCTACGGGCAGATGCAGATGCACACTTCGAGCGTAGGCGTTCAGGTGTATGGAAGATAGACGGGCAGTAGATAGCGGACGATATAAATAAGAATAAGATAAAATAAAAAATAATTTCAGCGATGTCCGGCGGAAATCTTCGCCGGATTTTTTTATTGTTTTACCGCGCCGGCGGTGATGCCGCTTATGAAGTATCTTTGAAAAAAAAGAAATATAGCGAGCGGCAGAACCATTGATATGAAAGCCGATGCGGCCATTATGTGCCAGCCCGATTCGAGTGATCCTTTCATGCTTGCCATTTTTACGGTGAGCGGCGCGACGTTTTCGCTTCCTCCGAGGTAGGCCAGGGCGACAAGAAGGTCGTTCCACACCCACAGAAATTGAAAGATGGCGAGCGACGCTATGGCCGGAAGTGAAAGCGGCAGAACTATCTTGAAAAATATATGCGCCCGGTTCGCCCCGTCGATCATGGCGGCTTCTATCAGCGAAAACGGTACCGAAATGAAAAAGTTTCTCAGCAGATACACCGAAAAAGGTATGCCGTATGCCGTGTGCGCGAGCCAGACTGCGGGGAAACTTCCGCCCAGGCCGAGCGAATTTAACATTTTCAGCACCGGTATAAGCGTTATTTGAATAGGCACGGCCTGAAGCGCTACTATCGTTAAAATAATGATGCGACTTCCGTTTATTTTTAAAAACGCCAGAGGAAACGCGGCCATGGCGGATAACAGAACGGTAAGCAGCACCGCGGGTCCCGTTATTATGAGCGAATTAACAAAAGCCGTGCCGATCCCTTTGTGTAATATTACCGATTTATAATTATCAAAAGTGAAAGATCGAGAATCGATTAAAAAGTTCCACCAGCCCGATGAATATATTTCGTTCTGGTTCCTGAAAGAACTTATCAAAAGCGCCAGCGTCGGAATAAACCATAAAATCGCGATCGCGGCGACGGTTAAATTCAGAAATAAAATTTTGTAATTTTTAAAATTAAAATAACTTTTTATTTTCATTCGTATTCCGTTATTCAGCTGTAATTCCGCCACGGCAGTTAATTATTGCCAGCGGTACCGTCGCCAGAAGAAGCACCACCGCTATAGCCGAAGCCTGCTCGTAACTGCCTTCTATAAAAGCCGATCTGTACATTCTGGTGGCCAGCACCTCGCTCGAACCGAACGGCCCGCCGCCCGTTACCGAATAAACTATATCGAATATCTTCAGCACGTTTATCAGCATAGTGGTTGAAACCAGCATTAAGGCCGGCCGGATCGACGGCATTTTAATATGAAAAAATATCTGCAGCGGATTTGCGCCGTCTATGACCGCCGCTTCGATGATTTCGCGCGGCACCGCCCTCAGGGCAGCGGTGAAGATCACAACGCAAAAGCCGGTCCACATCCATATTCCGGCGATTATGAGCGCGTAATTGACAGTTTGCGGGTCGGCAAGAAAAGCCTTCGCTTCGTAAGCGGCCCCGGCGCCGTAAATTATCGCGTGCGCCGATTTCATCAGTGCGTTGACGGTCCCGACCGCCGGGTTGTGATCGAAAATAAAAGCCCATATTATTCCGGCGGCGACGAAAGAAAGCGCCATCGGCATAAAAACGAGCGTCCTTGCGGCGGCCGACCATCGGACAGTTTCAAAGAGCGCGGCTAAAACAAGCCCGCCCGCGACGGTTGCGAAAGTGAATAATACTATCCATAGCAGGTTGTTCTTTAATGCCACGACCGTTTGCGGGTCGGAAAAAGTTTCTCTATAGTTTTCAACGGGCGCAAACGCGCTTTTTTTGCCGTCTCCGCTCTCGGCCGCCGCGGCTATAATTTCAGCCGCTTCCTGGACCGTGTTTTCGCCGCTTATTCCGGCGGCTGCCGGATCGAGTTGAAGGCCGGAACATATTTCTTCGATCGCCGGGCCGTACTGCCCGCATTTATCAAGCCGCGACCGCCCGGAAGGTTTTACGCCGCCCGTGCGTTCTATCGCCTTGATTATGGCGTCTTTTAAACTTTTAACGCTCGTATTTTGTTTTTTATGAAGGCTGATAAAAACGGTTTCGACCGAAGGCAGTATTATGAAAAAAAATATCAGCGCGAACGCCGGGAGCAGCCACAGATAAGTTCGTGGTTCAATTTTTTTCACGTCATGTCCTTTTTGCAGGTGTTTAATGTTTTTATTCATCCGACGGATAAGAAAGCAAATTTAATAATGCTGCTTAGCCAGTTTTTCCATATCTTCAAGTATTTTGTCCAGGTCCTGTGGGTTTTTCAAATACCGTTTGCACGCGTCCCAGAAGCCGCCGCGATTTCCGACGGCCGGCGGCATCATATCCGAGGCGTCGAAGACGATATCATCGCTTTCACATACCATTCGCGCCGATTTTTTAGAAAGCTCGTCCGGATAAACATTCAAATCGACGTCTTTGTTATGCGATATGAAACCGCCGCGCCCGGCCCATATTTTATGAGCTTGCGCGCTTGTAAGGAATTTTACGAGTTTTTCGGCCTCGGCTCCCTGCCTGAATAAAACGATGGCGTCTGCCCCGACTACTATTGGCGATGTTTTAGATTCCGCCGCCGCCGGGAACGCGAAAAAAGAGATATTTATGCCCGGCTTTAAGCCGCTCACGCCTTCTGAAATTATGCCCCCCATGAAGTCTGCGCCGCAGTACATCATCGCCTCCGGCGGCTGCTTGAATACTGCGAATGAGGCTTTTTGAAAAGTTTCGGCCAGGGTTCCGCTTCTTTTACCGTACAGGTTCCTGTCTTTATCTACGATCTGTCCCCATATATTGAAGGCGTTTTTTATATCGGCATGCGTCCATGCGATATCGTGGTCCACCCAGCTTTGATAAAATTCGCCACCGTAGTTTTTGGCGATTATATTTTCGATCCAGTCGGTTAGCGGCCAGCCGATATCCGCGCCGATAGACCAGGCGGGCGTCCCCTTCGAACTTATTTTATCGCTCAGCGAGACGAGTTCATTCCAGTTCACGGGCGCTTTCAGGCCCAGTGCGGAAAATTGTCCGGGATTGTACCATATAAGCGATTTATTTGTCACTTTATAAAATACGCAGTAGATCTTTCCGGCGAAGCATCCCATGTCCGTCCATTTTTTTGAATATTTATTTATCATCTCTTCCTTGTTTAAAAATGCCAGCGGCTTGATGATGCCGCGCTTGGCCAGGTCGCGGACCTTCGAGGGGTTCGGGATTATCGCGGCGTCCGGAAGGTTGCCGCCGCCGGCGCGCGTTTCGATTATGGCGTCGAGGTCCCTCGTGGTTTCGAAACTTACCTCCACGCTCGACGCCTCGCATACCTTGAGAAAATTGTCGAGTTCGACGCCTCCCCAGGTGCCGATGATATTTATCCTGCAATGCGCGGGGACGGCTGAAATCGTTAAAATCAGCAATACCATGACAATCGATGTTAAAAATCTCATAAAACACCTCATTAATTCGATTATTTATTTAATCCCGGTTTTGAGATCAGGGAAAATAAAAGTTAAATATTAGTTAAGCATTATTGATAATTATATCAACCGAACTTAATAAAATTATTTTAACAAATTAAATCGTTATTTGCAACGTTTTATTGATTTTAAGCCGGAGCGGAGACTATAATTCAAGACTGGCTGCGGGACGGCGATCGGCCGATCACGTAAGATTAAAGAGGTGATATATGTTTTATATTTTATATTATAAAAGCCGTTTAAGGGAGTCTGGTAATGTAATTAAGCAATATAGCCGCGATAACCGCGAGCGTGATCCCCGCCGCGGCGTAGCCATATAGCGCTTTGTAGGGGACGTTTTCAGAAGGCGCGCTTCTGTCGTAGAATATAAGGATTTTCGAATTCACTTTTTCGAAGGAGAGCATCAGCGAATTGGCCTCGCCTTTTATTTTATTGCCTTTTTCGTCGCTGAATTCGTAACTGACGAAATTATTGAACTGGCTCACGTAGATTTTATTGCCGGGGATGAACGAACTTTCGACTTTGGTAACGACGCCGTCGGCGCGGCCTTTATAGGAGCCTATCGCCTTGAATATGAAATAAAATGCGTAGGCCGCGTATATGAACATAACGGCCGCTACAAAGTATCCTATAGGTTTCGACGGTTTCGGTTCATTCGCCATTTTAATTCTCCAAAATTTATTTCAGGGCGGCCCGGCGGCCGCCCCTTTTTTTATTATGAAAATCCCTTATTGTTTTTTATAAGCAAAGAATCTGGAAATTCTGTTATTAACGTCGGTTATCAGATGGTAGATGACCGGCACCACTATCAGCGTCAGAAAGGTCGCGAAAGCCAGACCGTAAGCCACGACCACGGACATCGAATACCACCAGAACGTCGATTCTGACGAAGTGAGCAGCTTCATGCGCTTGAAATCGTACGAGATCCCCGTTATCATCGGGATGAGGCCGAGTATGGTGGTTATCGCGGTTAGAAGCACGGGCCGGAACCTCGTCTGGCCGGCGAAAACTACGGCGTCTGTGAGTTCGTATCCGCGCGCTATAAGCTGATTCGTGTAATCAAGAAGCACTATGGCGTTATTGACGACGACGCCGGCGAGCGATATAACGCCTATGCCAGTCATTATTATGCCGAAGGGGATATCGGAGATGCCCAGGCCCAGAAACACGCCGCCGAGCGATAAAATGACCGATATCATGATGATCATGGTATGCGATACCGAATTGAACTGCATGACCAGAACGAAGAATATAAGCCCGAGCGCGATCATGAAGGCCTCGCTCAGAAAAGCCTCTGCGTCGTCCTGTTCCTGGTTTTCGCCGGTGAATTTGACCGTGTATCCGGGCGGCAGTTCATACTGCTTGATGACCTTTTCAGCGATGGCGCGCGCCACGGCGCCGGGGATCTTATTCGTGTCGACCTTCGCCTTGACCGTTACTACCCTCTGGTTGTTGATGCGGTTGATCGAGCCGAAACCGCCCGTGTAATTTACCGTTATGAGATCGGCGAGCGGGACCAGGCCGAACTGCGGCGTCGGTATGAAAAGTTTTTTGAAGAAATCGACGTCGCGCCTGTAGGCGTTCTTCATTTTTATGACTATGTCGTAACTGTCGTTTCCCTCGCGGTAGGTCGATACTTTCCAGCCGTTTATGGCGGTTTTGATGACGCTTCCGATGGAACCGACGGTCAGCCCGTAAAGCCCGGCTTTTTTGCGGTCGACGACGAATTCAAAGTTCGGCGTGCCTTTTACGTAATCGTCTTCGACGTCTTTTACGTGCGGTATGTTTTTAATGACTTCCTTCATTTTCTCGGCTATCATTCCGAGCACCTGAAAATTGTCGCCGGAGATCTCTAAGTTGATAGGCGGCCCGGTAGGCGGCCCGTGTTGGCCTTCGGCGAGAAATATACTGACGCCCGCTATGCCGTGCAGCCTTTCGCGCAGGCGGTCCATCGTGATTTTGGTCGACTCGGCCCGTCCCTCGAATTCGTGGAACTGTATGCCTATGTGGTTCGGCGAGTTCTGCTCGAAGCCTCCTACGCCGCCGCCAGGCTGGCTGGTGAGTTTAGCATAAACATGGCGGATCGTCTGAAGATCGCTTACGGGTTTTTCCGCTTCGATCTTCTGTTCCTTTTTGAATTTTTCAAAATCTTTTTTCTGTTTTTCAGTTAATACCGGCGCCCTGCCTTTATCGGTCCTGAATTTTTCGGGCACGTTATCGAAGGACACAATCCTTTTTTCGATCTCCGCGGCGACCTCCTGCAGCGTGTTCATATCGGTGCCTTCCGGCGGTTCTATGTTGACGTAGCAGGTGGTGGGGTCCATCGAAGGAAAGAACTCGACGGGCCGCTCGATGCCGGTGCGGTAGAGCCAGAAAGAAAAGCAGAGCACCAGAATTAAAACGGCCGACGTCAGAACGGCGAAACGCGCGTTCAGCGAGAGTCTTAAAATATATCCGTAGGTTCTGACTATAAAACCGTAATTATGGATCGGCTTTTCGCCCGCCTTCATAATGTCTTCGGCGTCGATATCCGCGCCGTCGTGAACCTGGTTTTTAACTTTCATGAAAACGGAACCGAAAACCGGATTTATGATAAGCGCGACGAAAAGGCACGAGGTGAGCGTCACTATCAAAGTAGTCGGAAGATAGAACATGAAATCGCCCATGATGCCCGGCCAGAACAGGAGCGGCGTAAAAGCGACCACCGTGGTGAGAGTCGACATTACGACCGGCATCGCGACCTCGGACGTCGCGAGCATCGCGGCCTTTATTCTCGGAACGCCCTGGCTCATGAACCTGTATATATTTTCTATGATGACTATGGCGTTATCAACGAGCATACCGAGCGAAAGTATCAGGCTGAAAAGCGTTATCATATTAAGCGTTATGCCCAGCGCTCTTAAGATTATGAAACTCAGAAGCATCGAAAGCGGTATTGAAATGCTTACCAGCACGGCGTTTCTAAAACCCAGCGCGATCATCAGGACCGCTATAACCAGCACCAGGCCCGTGTATATGTTGTTTTCGAGGTCGTCGACCATCATGCGGACTTCCTTCGAGCGGTCCATGACCTTGGTGATCGTAACGCCCTGCGGGAGTTGCGTTTTATTTAACATGGCGAGCGTCTGGTCAACGATATTTATGATGTTTTCACCGACGCGCTTTTTGACGTATAAATTCACGGAATTCTTGAAATTGAAACTGGAGATGCTGGTAATATCTTTGTATGAATCGCTTATCGTGGCGATATCGCTCAAATAAACGGGAACGCCGTTGATAACTGTCACTATTAAATTTTTGAACTCTTCGATATTTTTGAATTCGCCCGGGACCCTTATCTGGTAGCGGCCGTCGCCCATGGCGATATTTCCCCCCGATACGTTCTGGTTTTCGGAAGAGATGGTCGAGTAAAGCGAAGTGAACGGAATGCCGTTACCGGCGAGAAGGTCGGGATCGACCTCTATGTGTATCTCGCGCTCGCGCCCGCCTGCGAGTTCGACCTCGAGCACGCCAGGTATGCCTTCTATGTCGTCTTTAATGTTCTTGGCGAATTCCTTTATTTCGCGAAGGCCCATATTTCCGGACACCGCGAGAACGAGTATCGGCATTTCGGAGATATTCACTTCGAATACGGACGGGTCGTCCTCGAGGTCGGACGGCAGCTCGCGCTTGGCGGTGTCCACCTTGTCTTTAACCCATTTGACGGCGTCGTCGATATCAGTGCCGGTGATGAATTCGACGACTATAAGGCTCGAGCCTTCGCTCGATTTGGACTTTATTTTCTTGACGTTTTTGACGCCCTTGAGTTTTTCTTCGATCTTAGTGGTTATGGAGGTTTCTATATCGCCGGGCGCGACGCCGCGGTAGGTAGTGGAAATGAAAACATACGGGATCTTGACGTCCGGCTCGCTTTCGCGGGGCAGCTTGACGTAACTGATAAGCCCGAAGATAATTATCATTATTGCAAGAACAAATACGCTGGTGCGGTTTTTAACGGAAAGGTCGCTTAAATACACTGGATGCTCCTTGCGCGGTTATAATTAATTGATGACTTTGACTTTAGACCCGTCGGCCACGAGTTTGTTTCCCTTATCTATAAGCGTATCGCCGGGCTTCAATCCGTCTAATATGTGAACGTTCCTGTCCTGAAACGATCCGATCTTGAGTACGCGCTTCTGCGCTCTGCCGGAGTTCATCACGAAAGTGTAATATTCATCGTCGCCGGGGATCACGGAAAAAATAGGAAGCAGCACGGCGTTTTGATAAGAGGCGCGCACTATCTTCGCTTTTACTATCATGCCGGGAAGCAGTTCCATTGAAGAGTTATCGACTTCGATTATGAGCGGGTACGCTTTGGCTACGTCGATCATCGACATTACGATATTTTTAAATTCTCCCGCGAATTCTTTGTTGTCGAGCGAAGGAACGATGAATTTTATATGCTTGAGTTTTCTTACGTGAGCAATGTCTTTTTCGGGTATTCCTACGTTCACCTTCACTTTTGAAATGTCGATAAGCTTCGCCAGACGCATTCCGGGGGAGGCTATTTCGCCGGCTTCGGAGAATTTCTTGTCGACGATGCCGTCGAAAGGGGCCGTTATCTCGCAGCGTTCGAGAGAAGTTTTAACGTTCTCGTACGCCGCCTGTTTTATAAGGTAGTCGTTCTTTTTCGATTCATGGTTGGAAAGATTGATGGCGTTGCTTTTTAAAAGCTGTTCGGAGCGGTTGAATTCGCTTTTGGCGAACTCGAGTTCGGCGCCGGCGCGGTTGAAAGCTATCTGATAATCGCGTTTGTCGATTTTGACTATTATGTCGCCTTTTTTTACGTAATCGCCCTCTTTGATGGAAAATTCGAGAATTTTACCAGATATCTGCGCGGAAAGGTTAGATTCGGTATACGCCGTTATCACTCCGGGAAGTTCTACTACGTCGTCGAAAGGCTTTCCGGCTACGGTCTTGACCGTTACTTCTATCGCGGCTTCGGTGCTGTCGGATGGCGGTATGCTCCCGTCTTTTTCGGTGGCCATTAAACTGCACAGCTCGCGGCCCGGCTCGACCAGATCACCGGTCTTTACAAATATGTTTTCCACTTTTCCGTATCCCTGAGAGAGAACGTAAACGGGTTTACCGGCGCCCGCTTTGATCATTTTAGACTGGATCACCGGTATTAAAATAAATAAGATGATCACAAGCGTTACAGGCACGCTCCATAATATCCAGCTTGTTTTTTTTATCTTAGCCCCGGCTTCGCTTTTCTGCCCGCCGTTGTTTTCGTCGATACTCATAATGACCGTTGCCCGCCTTTTTTAATAGTTTGTCTTATTATAAAATCAGCGTGCCGCAATTAAATAAACTGCGGCACGACGATTTTCAATATATTTTTTATCGTATTATTAAGCTGTAATTTTAGCGTTAAGCGATAATTGTATACTACAGCTCTTTTAAAGCTGAAACGAAGTCGATCTTCTTTTCGGTTATTTTAACTAATTTTTCGAGCACTTCCGTTATGTTTTCAAGCTGCTTCTCGTCATTTAAATGTTCTATTTCAGCCGCGATGCTTTTTAATTTATTTACCGTAGAGCCCGTTTCTTTTACAACGGCTTTCTTATATTCTCTTTTTACTTTGATATTTTCGACGATCGCTTTAACTTTTTCGATTGTCTCTTTTTTGGGTTTTCTGCCGCGTTTTCCCTTAACCGCTTTGACTTTTTTCGCGGCTTTTTCCGCTTTAGCGGGCAGCAGCTTTTTGGCCGCTTTTTCTTTCTTTTCGGCTTTTATTTTTTTCTCTTTCTTAGGAGCTTTTTCTTTCTTTTCAGCTTTGATCTTTTTGGCTTTTTTCTCTTTCTTTATTTTTTTCGCCTTTTTTTCTTTTTTGGGAGCTTTCTCTTTCTTTTCGGCTTTCACTTTTTTATCTTCGGTTTTTTCTTTTTTATCTTCGGCTTTTACCGAGTCTTTTCCGAAAGATTCTTTGATTTTAGCAGCCAGGGCCTGCTTGTGTTCGGCCGTGAATTCGGTCAGTCCTGAAAATACGTCTTCGGAAAGCCCTGAAAAATTAGCGAATTTAGTTATCGTGACATTTGAAACGAGGCCTCTTCTGGGGCCTTTTGATATGCATTTATACCATGCGCTTCTTGACAGGCCGGCGATCTTTTTAACTACATCGTCTACTTTAACTGCCGCGTTCTTTTTGATAACGTCGCTGATCTCCTTATAGGTTTTAGAGATAACGTCTTCTCTTCCTTTTGTCGTGCAGCTGCCTTTTTTCATTAATTAGTCTCCTTGCTGATAATTATTTAAAATTAATGTGATACAATTTCACTTTCATAAAATTGTATCACATTAATTAATCAAATACAACGTTTTTTTTATTTTGTTACAAAAAAATTATTTCTCACTTTTTAAAAAGATTTTTTATTTTATTCAAAAATCCTTTCAAACCGGCGCTGTTAGGGGGTTCCGGAGCGTCGGCCTTCTGATTTAAAAAAGCCATGCACTCGTCGATCTTTGCGTCATTCGGGCTGAGATATTTCGCTTTGTAAAAAGTGTTTCTGGCGCGTTCAAAATTTTTCATTTCGATCAGGCAGAGACCTAAATTGCACATGAATCCGGCGTTCGCCGGAGCCAGCGACACGGCGTTAGTGAAAAGTATGAGCGCGTCGTCGAGCCTTACTTTTGAAAGATAGATGAGCCCGAGTTCGTTCTGGGCATCGGCGAATTTCTGATTTATCTGCGCCGATTTCAAAAAATTATGCTCGGCTTCGTCGACGCGTTTGAGTTTACGCAGCGCGATGCCGCTCAGAAAATAAGACTGCCAGCATTTGTCAGTCACTTCGCTGATATTGGCCGCCACGCTCAGCGCGTCGTTTTCATTACCGGAATCTATAAGCGTTATCATTTTTTTCAGCTCGGCGCGTATTTCGTCCGTCAGCGCCAGATCGGGGTTGTGTTCGAGCGCGATGCTGTAATTTTTTTCGGCCTCTTCCATGTTTCCCTGCATTTTATAAAGAACGTAGTAGTTCAAATATATCATGAAATAAGAAGGATTCAGCAGTCTGGCCTTCTGCAGGTAATTTTCGGCTTTCGCGAAATCTGAGAGTTCGATGTAGGCTCGCGAAAGATTGGTATAGGCGGACACCTTCGACGGCTCAAACTCTATGGCCTTGTGCCAGAAATTTATCGCGGAGTCCACGTCGCCTTCGGCCGCCGCCATCACTCCGAGATTGTCGTAAGCCGAAGAGACGCTGTAATCGCACTCTATCATTTTATTGAAGGCGAATTTCGCGTCTTCGATCTTTTGCATGCTCAGCGCGAGTTTTCCGAAATTATATGCCACATCGCCGACGTTCGGATTGATGTCGAGGCAGTCGCGCAGAGTTTTGAACGCGCCGTCGTAATCGTTGGCGTTTAAAAGTATCTTAGCTTTGGTAAGAAATAATTTATAGGCCGACGCGGATATTTCGATCGCGCGGTCGCATATCTGAACGGCTCGCCCGCTCATGTTGAATCTTAAAAAATCGTCGCAGATAAAAACTATCGAGTCGATAAGGTAGACGAAAGAGCTGTCGCCTTTGAGCGCTTCGAGCGACTCTTCCACGAGCGGGTCCGCGAGCGGCGTGTAAGGGTTTCTAAGAGTGAGCGCGTCCATGATCTCGAAATAGTCGTAAAGCGCTTCGAAAGAATTCGTTTCACAACGGGTCAGCGATTCGTGTTCGTCGCTTGTGAGGCATTCCCCTTCGCCGTCGGCGGCCAGAGATATTTTATTCGATATTTCGCCTACCCCGCGATTGATTTCGTTCAATTTAAAGCAGTCGGAATAAACCAGCGATGGTTTTCCGGCGGCCTTCGAATAAGAGTTCACTTTTATATTTATATCGCCTTCCGGCCCGCGGCCGATCTCCCCGTAAAAAGCGACATCGTAAGCGATATTCAATTTAGTGAGATATTCGTCTATGAATTTATCGTCGCTTAAATTATCGGGAAGCGAGATCTGAACTTCGCTTTCGGCCGCGCCGTTACGGTTTAAAAAATATACGTAGAATATCTCGAATTTATTGAAACGTTCGAGGCGCATTGAAATATATTTAGGCATGACGCGCGCGAGCATGTTGAGCTCTTTGTGGCCGTCCGCCGGCTTCAAGGGAAAAAAAACCACTTTAGGCGAGTTCGCGGAAACGCTGCGGTTTTTTGCCTCCATATCGTCTATATTGAAATCTTTAAACATATTTCATCCGCCTGACAGATAAGATAGAAAATCTTGTCAATTATAAAAAAACCTGAAATACACGTATAAAACGAACCATACGAAGCATATAAAATATATGAAAACGTTTTCTTTAAATAAATTAAAGTAATGTTCCCAGACGCGGCTTTCTTCTATGTGAGTATTTTTAAGCACTTTGGGTATCTCTCGAAGCATCGTGGGCGAGCGGGCGAACGCCATCGAAAATACAAACGATGAATACAGAGGCATCGCCGGGAAACCGTTTTTTACCAGCAGCGAAATAACCGGAAGAAAAAGGAAGGTCATCGAAAGCCTTCCGAACGCGAGCGAAAGCGCCGCGCCTGAAACGATTATGAGAATACAGGCGTAAAACCCGTTGGAGCCTAAAAGCGAGCTGATCTGACCGGCTATCATTTCATAGATGTGATATTTGTAAAAAGCCGTGGCGACTATCTGAAGGCCGAGTATATAAAAGAATATATTGAGTTTTATTTCCCTGAGCACCTTGTCGGGCGACAGTTCTATCGTCAGGAATAAGAGCGAGGCTCCGGTGATTATAATAACGGAGTCGGAAAGGCCCGAGATCGATGAAAAACAGAGCATCGATATGGTGGACAATAATATCAGCACCAGCTTCGAAAAGAGGTTGGGCCCCGAAATAGCCATGTCTTCGTTGAATTTTATCGTTGAAACGTTTTCCGGAACGCCGCCGTCAGTTTTATCTTCGCCGCCGGTGAAATACTGCAGATAAGATATGTAGATGAAAAAAACGACCAGAAGGGCCGGCGTTATGAACGATAAATATTCGATAAAACTTATATTTGCGGAGGTGGATATCAGTATGACCTCGGCGCCGCTGATGGAAAGCAGAACGCCTCCGAGCGAGGCCGAATTGAGGGCGCCCATTATGGTGTTATTGAGTTCGATGTTCAGCGAGTCGAAGATGAACGCCACGATCGGAAACATGAGAACCACGGCGATCCTGTCGCAATAAAAGGCGGAGAGCATAAGGACCACTATGCATATATTCCTGCTCAGAAGGCCGCGGTTCCATTCGCTCCTTCTGACGGCCCGCAGGACCAGGAACTGGAATATGCCGGAGTGCTTCATAAAACTGGCTATGATGGACATGCCGGTTATGGTGATTATGAAATCGAGATTTATAATGCTGAATTTCGCGACGTCGTCTACGGTGATATACCTGGAAATAAAAAAGATCACGCCGGCGGTCATCGCGATAACCGATTTATGCAGTTTCGACGCCGCTATCATCATCAGCATTACTATGTAAACGAGCCATGAAAAAGATACCTGTTCCAATTGTCAGCTTCCTTCGAACAGTACCGATATTATGTCGCGCTGCCTTATGATCCCGAGGATCTTAGGGCCGCGCAGCACCGGCAGCGTATTTATTTTATTTAAAAACATTATCACCAGGGCCTTTGTAAGCGAAGCTTCCCCGCTTATAGCCAGCACGTTGTAATTCATTATATCTTCGACTATGAATAAATTACCTCTTCCGCGCATGTAAAATATTTCGAGATAGCCGAAATTGTCTGAATAATCGAAAAAATCGGAGATGTTTCTTATGTAATTAGGAAGAAAAGCCTGTAAAAGATCGCGTACCGTCACGAAGCCGACTATTTCCTGGTGCGCGTTCACCACGGGATAGCCTTCTTCTTTTTCGGTTATGAAAAGTTTGGCGAGTTCGGGTATTGGCATCGCTTCCGCGACCGTCCTGAACTCGGTTTTCATGAAATCTTTAACGAGCAATGACGGTTACCTTCTTTCGTTTCTTTTGACGATTTCAATGAATTCTTCCGGAGTTTTCGCCGAAATGAGTTCCTGCCTGTTTTTTTCGCTGCTCAAAAGGGCGGCGATCTGAGATAGCATTTGAAGATATCTGGAAGTTTCGTTCTTCGGGGAGATAATTAAAAAAACCAGATTGACCGGTTGTTTGTCGATCGAGCTGAAATCCATCCCTTTTTCGCTGACGGCCGCCGCGACTATGAAATCGGTGACGTCGCAGCGCGCGTGGGGGATCGCTACGCCGTGCCCTACCGCGGTGGACTGAAGGCTTTCGCGGTTCATTATGGTGGTGTAAAGCGGTTCCGGGTCGCATTTATTATTTTGCGATATCAGATCGCATAAAAACGATATGGCGCCGTTTTTTTCGGCGGCCCTGACGTTCAGCGCCACCAGGCTAGGGTTTAATAACTGTGCTATGGAAGGCATATAAAAACATACCCCTGAATTAAAATTGAAGCCTTACAATGATAACATAATATCTGAATAAAATCAATAAAACAAAAACTCCCCGCGCAAAAATACGCGGGGAGCTTTTGAAAATTCAAAAAGAATCTCTAATGCTAAGCAAAATTACTTTGCAACGGCTTCTTTTAATTCTTTTCCAGGATTGAATTTAGGAACTTTTTTAGCTTTGATTTTGATTTCTTTGCCGGTCTGGGGATTTCTGCCAACGCGAGCTGCTCTTTCGCGTACTTCCCAGGAGCCGAAACCCATTAACGTAACTTTTTCGCCTTTTTTGAGCGAACGTTTTACTGTTTCGATAAAAGAATCGATTACATTAGCCGTTGCACTTTTTGCGATGGAAACGTCTTTTGCGATAGCATCGATGAGATCTGCTTTGTTCACTGTAAAACACCTCTTTAAATTTATTTGGTAATTTCATTATATAAAAGTTTTACGCTAAAGTCAAGGGGTTTTAAAAAAAAATATAAAAAAAGTTGAGCAATAACGACATTATTAAAAGTATTTTAAATATTGAATATGTTAAATATAAGAAGTAACACGACTTTTAAAGAGACCGCTCACCATAATAAGTAGTTAACTAACCGTTTGTTTTTTCAGCTTCCAAGGACAGGCTTGATAGTAAATCTCGCAGATATTTGATATTTTGAATATTATAGAAACTGACTTCACCTGAAAGGTTTTCAACGGTTTCTTTTTTTAAATTTGACGATATGACCGTTTTGAATCCGGAATTTATAAGACTGCAGAGCATTTCGGCGTCAATATCCGCCGGCGAAACCGCGCCGCTGTAATCGAGGCCGCCGGCGAAAAGCACCCGGTTCGAGACGGCTATATCGTAATAACTCGATACGATCGCGGCCGCTATGGCGAGTTCGAGATCGCCGCACGTCGAGTGCGACGGGCCTTTGAGCCTTGTTATAATGTTTTTGTCGTGAAGGTTGATGGCGTTATATTTTTCGACGATCATGGCTACCGACTCGAAAACGTCTCGCCTGAGGCCCTGGCAGATGTTCCACTGCGGTCCGGCGGCCGGAAATTCCCCGACGATGGTTTCCAGTTCGTTGAAAATGGGGATTCCGCATTCGCGATAACAGCAGCTGACGGCTCCTATCCGGTAACATTCAGTCTTATTTTCGAGAGCGCCGCTTAAAATGCCTTCGTATTCGTTCGCGGGCGACGGGGTAAGGCCGTTATGGTCCGAGCGGAAGACCGCGACGGCGCCCCGGCGGGAATTCCTGCTTTTTAATAAGCGCGCCAGTTTGACGTTATTGAAAGGCGCCTCGAAAGAAATTATGGAGTCGAAGAAATGCGATATCGAATTGAATTCGCGCATCGACGAAGGGCCGATATCGTTAGCGGCGGCGAAGATGGTGATGTTTTTTTCCTTGGCCGTCCGGGAGAGTTCGGCGAAACATTCGCGGATTTGAATATTCGACGAGCGCATCGCGTCCACCTGTTTATTGAAAACCCCCGACATCGAGTCCAGGAAAACGATCTCGGGCCTGCGGGAGGCTATTTCGCTCGTTACCAGGTCCATGTCGCCCGCATGGCACGTGAAAAGTATAGGTGAATTTATGTTCATGCGCCGCAGTCTGTCGGACATCTGCCATTTCGACTCTTCTGACGATATATACAGCGTTCTGTGGCCGTTCACGGCGTACCCTTCGGCTATTTTGAGCAGGAATGAGGTCTTTCCGCACGACTGCGCGCCGACGAACAGATGAAAGGTTCCGGCGACGGGTCCCCCGCCGAAAAGCGAATCGAAGCCGGCGACGCCGCAGGAGCGGCAGGAGCTGATCTTGAGCTCGGAAATGTCTTCATCAGCTTCATTGAACGCCGCCGGCGCTTCAGGCTTCGGGGTCGCAACGGCCTCGGCGGCGGAGATGCCATTATTGATTTCGCATTTGAATTCAGATTTGTCGTAAAGCCCGAAATCTTCGTCGTAAAGCTTAGGCGTGACCTCGATCTTGTCAATGGCCCCGGCTGTTTTGCATTTCGGGCATATTTCCATTTTTTTGTCGAAAATAGCCTCGCATTCAGTGCATATATAGGTGGCGAAATTTTCGTCGTTCAAAATGCCGGAAGGTTGTGGATTCGTCATGTTAAGCCTTGCCTTTAGATTTTTTCAATTTGCGCTCGGACGGCAGCGCCGCGATGTATTTTTTCAGGAACTGTCCGGTGTATGAGTTCTTGACGTTTACGAGTTCTTCGGGCGAGCATGAGGCGACGACCTGGCCGCCTTCGTTTCCGCCCTCGGGGCCCAGGTCTATTATGTGGTCGGCCATTTTGATGACGTCGAGGTTGTGTTCTATTACCACGACGCTGTTTCCCATATCTACGAGCCTTCCGAGCACCTCTATCAGCCTGTGTATGTCGGCGAAATGAAGGCCGGTCGTGGGTTCGTCGAGAAGATAAAGCGTGTTGCCGGTCGACACTTTCGCCAGTTCGCACGCGAGTTTTATTCTCTGGGCTTCGCCGCCGGAAAGCGTAGTGGAACTCTGCCCGAGCCTGATATAGCCGAGACCTACATCCTGCAGGCTTTTAATTTTGCGGTGTATCTGCGGTATGCTGGAGAAAAAATCTACCATTTCGTCGACGGGCGAGGCGAGAACTTCGGATATGCTCTTGCCTTTATATCTGATCTCGAGCGTTTCGCGGTTATACCTGGTGCCGCGGCACTGCTCGCATTCGATATATACGTCGGAGAGGAACTGCATTTCGATCCTGATGATGCCGTCGCCCTCGCAGGCCTCGCAGCGGCCGCCCTTGACGTTGAAGCTGAAGCGCGAAGACGTGTAGCCGCGGGCCCTGGCCTCGGCGGTGAGCGCGAACAGCTCGCGGATATTATTGAAAACGTTTATGTATGTGGCCGGGTTTGAGCGCGGCGTGCGCCCTATGGGCGACTGGTCGATATCGATGACCTTGTCGATCTTCTCGAGGCCCTTTATTTCGTCGCATTCGCCGGTTTTGATGCGGGTGGCGTAAAAATGTTTCATCAGGTGCTTGTATAAAATTTCGTTGATGAGCGTCGATTTTCCGGAGCCGGAAACGCCCGTGACGCATGTCAGTTTTCCGAGCGGTATCGCCACGTCTATGTTTTTAAGGTTGTTTTCGCGCGCGCCCTTTATTTCGATCTTATTTCCGCCCTTTATTTCACGTCTTTTAGCGGGAACCTTGATCTCGAGGTCTTTTCTGAGATATTTCGCGGTCAGCGAGTCGCCGCTTTTGAGCATGCTGGCGGGCGTTCCTTCGTAAACGATGCTTCCGCCGTATTCGCCCGCGCCGGGGCCCATGTCGATGACGTAATCCGCGGATAATATGGTCTGCTCGTCGTGTTCGACGACAACGAGCGTGTTGTTCAGATCGCGCAGATGCTCGAGGGTTTTGAGCAGTTTTTCATTGTCGCGCTGGTGAAGGCCTATGGACGGCTCGTCGAGTATATAAAGGACCCCGACCAGTCCCGAGCCTATCTGGCAGGCCAGGTTAATGCGCTGGCTTTCGCCGCCCGACAGGGTGGACGCTGCGCGGTCGAGCGAAAGATAGTCGAGTCCCACATATGTCAGGAATTCGAGCCGCGAGGTTATCTCCTTCAGTATCTCCTTCGCTATCTGCGCCTGACGGGCGTTAAGCCCTAATTTCGCGTAAAAATTTCTGGCTTCCTTGATCGACATCGACGCGACGTCCGTTATTGACATGTCTTTTATGAGTATCGAAAGTATCTCTTTTTTCAGGCGTTTGCCTGCGCAGGCCGGGCATTTTATCATGCTCATGTAGCTCATGATCTCGGCTTTGACCGATTCGGACTGCGACTGCTCGTAGCGGCGTTCGAGAAGCGGAATTATTCCTTCGTATGGCTTATTGTAGGTGTAAGAACTGTTATTGCCAAAAGTCATGTTGAACCTTATATCCTCGTCGCCCGTGCCGTACAGCAGGATGTCCTGCTGCTCGCTGTTGAGTTTGTTCCAGCTCGACTCCAGCGAAAACTTGTAATGCTCGGCGACCTGCGAGAGCATCTTCCAGAAAAAATTAGACTGGCCTTTGAATGGAGCTATGGCGCCGTCTTTTATCTTTTTATTCTTGTCCGGTATGAGCAGATTCGGGTCTATTTCCATTTTAGAGCCCAGGCCGTGGCATTGCGTGCATGCGCCCTGCGGCGAATTGAACGAGAATATGCGCGGCTCGATCTCCGAGAGCGAAAATCCGCACTTCGTGCAGGCGTAATGCTCGGAATAAATTTCTTCTTTGTCGCCTATCCTGTCGATTATAACGATACCTTCGCCGAGTTTGAGGGCGGTTTCGATCGAGGCGGGAAGGCGGTTGCCTATTTCCGGTTTTACGACGAGCCTGTCGATGATTACCTCGACCGAGTGTTTTTTATTTTTATCGAGATTGACGTTCACGAAGTCTTCCTCGTATTCGATCGAATCGATTCTGACGCGCGTGAATCCGCTTTTTTTGACCTTCACGAGCATGTCCTGGAACTGGCCTTTTCTGGCGCGGACTATCGGCGCGAGGATCCTTATTTTAGTGCCCTGCGTATATGACATGACCTTGTCGACTATGTCCTGCACTGTCTGTTTCTGTATGGGTATTTTGCACTCGGGGCAGTGCGCCTGGCCTATGCGGGCGTATAAAAGCCTCATGTAGTCGTAAATTTCGGTGACCGTTCCGACCGTCGAGCGCGGGTTGTGAGAAATAGATTTCTGCGCTATGGAGATGGCGGGTGAAAGCCCGTCTATGGAATCGACGTCGGGTTTGTCCATGCGGCCGAGGAACTGCCGGGCGTAGCTGCTCAGCGATTCGATGTAGCGTCTCTGGCCTTCCGCGTAGAGCGTGTCGAAGGCGAGCGTCGATTTGCCGGACCCGGAGAGCCCGGTTATGACCACGAATTTATTTCTGGGAATCTCGACTGAAATATTTTTAAGATTGTGCTGCCTGGCGCCTTTTATTATGATAGAGTCCCTTGAATCCAATCAAAAAACCTCCGATGATGCGGGGAACCGCGTCGGGCCGGTTATCTGAAAATTTTTATCGATGCTCATTTCATTGAGGCTGTCCAGGTCGTAGACGCCTTTTGTCTTTTTATTCAAAACCTGTATCCTTCCTGATTTTACTGCGATGCGTATGAATTCGACCCTGTCTTTTTTCTTGTACTGCATTTTAAAGAGCGCGGAGAAATTTTCCGGCATTTTCACCGTAAGTATCTCCGTGTCGATATTGAGCGTGCACGGGCCGGGGCCTACTTCAAAATTTGCGCTGCCTTTGGCGAAAAAAGAGTTGATATTTAAAAATTCTATATTTTCGGGATTGGTCGATATGCTGTTGAAAATGACCTCGGAGTTATCGAACATTTTCATCTGGCGGTTTTTCGAAAGAAGAAGGGTAATGCTTCCGCCGTTTCCGGTCCTGACGCCCCCGCCTTCTTCGACGCTGCGGCTGGAAGGCTTTTCCCACACTTTAGTGCTGGGGTCCATCTTGAATATTTCGCCGGAAGGGAATTTCATTTCGATCTGCCTGGCCTGTTTCTGCTGTATCTCGTCGGAACGCCTGTTCATGACGAAATAAATCACCGAGGCGACTATCACGACCACAAAGAAACTTACTATTGAAACAAAGATCTTGGTTTTGAAAGCTTTATTCTCGTATTCGGCGTCGGTCCGCTTTTTTTCAGCGTCGCGCTCCTTCTGTATCTTACGTCTGTCGGAATCGGACAATACTTTCAGTTCTGAAAATTTTGGGGGCATTCATTTATCTCCTTAGATAGTGTCAAATATAATAGAACGACTATGATAAAATAGCATTTTACTAAATAACCGCTTCGTTTGTCAATGGTTTTATTTTGAACTTTTATAAGGCGCCGCCATTTTCGCGCGGCGGGCGCAGGATTATAAGCGGATGTCGGTGATAAGCGTCAGCGGCCGGGTTCCGTTTTTAAAAGCCTGGAAAACGAATGCCGCCGGAATTTCGGTCAGGCGCGTTTCGGGGGTCACAGCCGCTCTTAATGCGGAAGCCTTTTCACTGCCCGTAACCAGCATGATGATCTTTTCGGCCGTGAGGATCGCTTCCGGTGTAAGAGTATACCTCACGGCGCCCTTTTCAGGAACGTAATGCGATATGAAAAAACTTCCGGGCGCGATATTTTTAATTTTGCGGAATCCTTTCGGGTTTAAATCGCACGCTCCGCGAAGCGTGCCGGCGAATAAAGACGCGGTGTGGCCGTCCGCGCCCATGCCGAGTATCACGAGGTCGAACGCGCCGCTTCCGCCGGTCGCGGAAAGGATTTTTTTTTCGTAATCGGCGGAGATTAGTTTAGGGACATTTTTATCGATGACGAGAGGACGGACGGACTCCTTTGGTATTGCAGAGCCGCTGCAAAGCGTTTCGACGGCGTTGCCGAAATTCGATTCGGCGGAATCGGGCGCGGCATGGCGCTCGTCGCCCAGAAAAAACGACACGTTATCCCATCGGATGGCTGAATGTTTTGACTGGCCGGCGTTTTCCGCCAGATTTTTATAAAATAAGGCCGGCGTGGAACCGCCGCTTAATCCTATGACGGTTTTGCCTCCCGCGGACTGTTTTTTAACTATAATCTCCGTCACGGCCGCGGAAAATATTTCGTAAAGCCCGGCGCGGTCTTCGCGGTATTCTATCTTCAGCATATGTTCAGCCCGAAAAACCCGCATAGTTCAGGGCCGAGCGATCCCGCGGCGTATTTTTTCACTTTTACTTCGCGGTTTTTCAGGCAGTTCAGAATCGGCGTTATGTAGTCCCACGCGGCTTCTATTTCGTCCGAACGCATGAATAAAGTGGCGTCGCCGTTGAGCGCGTCGAGTATCAGCCGCTCGTAGGCTTCCGGCAGTGCGCCGTCGAACGCCGAGGAATAGTTGAAGTCCATCGAAACCGTATGAAGGCCCATTTCAAACCCGGGTTTCTTGCACAATATTTTAAGCGATATTCCTTCGTCGGGCTGCACTCTTATGACCAGTTTATTTGAAACCTGTTCCGATACGTGGCAGAAGTTATTAAATATCAGGTGAGGCGCCGGTTTGAAGGTCACTATGACCTCAGTCAGGCGCTCCGGCATGCGTTTAGCCGCGGTAAGGTAAAACGGAACGCCCGCCCACCGCCAGTTATCGATCAAAAGTTTTATGGCGGCGAACGTCTCGGTTTCGGAATTTTTGTCGATATTGCTTTCATCCGTGTACGCCGGGACGGGTGCTCCGCCGATCTCGCCCGCCGCGTACTGTCCGGCGGCAAGCGACGACGAGGGATTCGACCCGTCGAAAGGCCTCATGGATTGAAAAACCTTTAATTTCTCGTTTCTGACGCTGTCGGCGTCCATCGAGGCAGGCGGCTCCATCGCTATCATTGAAAGCATCTGCAGGCTATGATTCTGAATAATATCGCGGATTATGCCCGACCTGTCGAAGTAATTGGCGCGGCTGCCTATGCCTTCGGACTCGAAGACCCTTATCTGGACGTTATCTATATAATTCTGGTTCCATATGGGCTCGAAAATGCCGTTGATGAACCTGAATATCATTATATTCTGAACGGTCTCTTTTCCCAGATAGTGGTCTATCCTGTATATCTGGTCCTCTGAAAATATCGACAGGACCTTTCGGTTGAGCGATTTCGCGCTGTCTATATCGTAGCCGTAGGGCTTTTCAATGACCACGCGCACGAAGGCGCCGGCGCACGAAATGTCGAGAAAATCAGGCTTAGATAGGCCGGAATCATGGATCAAAGTAATTATCCGTTCAAAGTCGGCGGGCGGAGTGGAAAGGTAATAAAGAAAATCGCAGATCTTGTATTTTACGGCGGTTTTTTTCAAAAAATCCTTGATGCCGGCGTATTCGTATGGAAGGTTGAAATCGGCGCAGCAATAGTCGTTCATCGCGATAAAATCTGCGGCTGCCTGGCTTTCCGCGCCTGCGGCGTCCGTCGCCGAGGATTTTATATATTCGTTATATTCGATATTAGAATATTTACGGCGGCCTATGCCGATTATTCTAGTGCGCGGATTCAGAAGCCCCATTTTGAATAAATTGTACAAGGCGGGAAGGATCTTTTTGCGCGCCAGGTCTCCGGTGATGCCGAAGATCGCTATTACACACGGGTCGGAAGATTTTACGTCTTTGGCGACGCCCGGACAATCGTTCATTTTATCTTTCAAAATTTTCACCTGCCGTTTCCGGTTAATCTTTTTTTATGGAATGTCCGCCGAACTCATTTCTGAGCGCGGCTATTATCTTCGCGGAAAAAGATTCGTCCTGTCTGGAGACGAACCGGCTTAAAAGCGAAAGCGTTATCACGGGAGCCGGCACGGATTTTTCAATGGCGTCCAGGACCGTCCAGCGGCCTTCGCCGGAGTCTTCGACGAACCCTTTTATTCCGTCCAGACCGGGATTTTTTGAAAGCGCGGTTTCGAGCAGCTCTAAAAGCCATGAGTGTATGACGCTTCCGTGATTCCACAGGCCTGATATCTTGTGGAGATCGAGCCCGAAAGAAGAGTTTTTCATTAATTCGAACCCTTCGCCGTAAGCCGCGAGCATTCCGTATTCGATGCCGTTGTGTATCATTTTGACGTAATGGCCGCTGCCGGCGGCGCCGGTATGAAGATAGCCGCCGATAGGCGCGAGGTCGCGGAAAATAGGCGTGCAGTGGTCAAAGTCGCTTTTTTCGCCGCCGACCATAAGGCAGTAGCCTTTTTTATATCCCCATATGCCGCCCGAAGTGCCGCAGTCCATAAATGAAAACCCTCTTTCACGAACCTTTTCAGCGTGCGCCACGGAGTCTTTGTAATTCGAATTTCCGCCGTCGATGATTATATCGCCGGCCTCCGCGGACGCCATGACCTTATCGATGGCGAAATCCACAAGCTGCCCGGCCGGAAGCATTATAATAAATATCCTTCTTTTTTCGATATGTTTTGCGATATCGGCGATATCAGCGACGAATAAGCCGCCGATTTTTTTTACTTCTTCGTCTTTAGGCGTACGGTTCCAGCAGACGACCTTGTGGCCGAAATCGCACAACCTTCGCGCCATATTAAATCCCATGCGGCCCATGCCCAGAATTGCAACCTGCATACGCACCTCTTATCTTTTTATTTTTTTAATATTTATTCTGTTTTCATGTTATCACAAAAAAACTTAAAGTTCAATGTTTAATGAATTTTAATGAATTTAGGCCGGCCGGCTTGAGTTAAAATTTTGAACTTAAATTTATTGACACTAATTTATTTTTTTGAGATAATAAACGTAATTATGATTATCCAAAAAAATATTTCAAACTTTTTTAAGGAGATCACGCCGATAAATTCTATTTTTACGGCGGCGGTTTTTCTTGTTTTACTTTTCGCGGCCGTAAAAGTATATGAGCCTTTACAGGCGAAGGGCGCGGAGCCCGCGATCGAGATAACCGGCAAGGTCCTTGATATTTTTACAGATGCCAGAATTTACAAGGCGGCCGTTTCATTCGGCGAAAACACCTTTGAAACCGGAGCTTCCGGTCATTATAAGGCGCTGGTGGAACGCGGCGTATACAGTTTAAGCGTTTCGCACGGCGACTATTATCAGAGGCAGATAAATTCATACGCCGCCGACGGCGACGAAACCTTTGATTTTTACCTTATTCCGAAGTCTTTCGACCTTCAAACGTTTCAAAAATTCGGCGGATACTCTTTCGACAGGTGCAAATTTAAAAAACCACCGGTTATTATAATCAATACCGGAAAATTCAAAAATTCAAAAAATACATTCGATTCTAAGCAGATCGATTCGATAAATTCCGTTATAAACGAATTGAAATCATTCAGCGATTTTTTTAAATTATCGGTAGTCGAAAAAAGAAGTATTTCATCTGAAAACGACGTTCCGCAGGAATCGATTTCCATAAACCGCGACGATCTCTCCGATTATACCGAAGGCGGGCACGCGCAGTTTTTACCGGCGAAACATTCGTCCATAGTGGTTATGAACCCTTTATACAACAACCTCGAAGGCTTTTTCGAAGTAGCGCTCAGGCACGAGCTGATGCACGCGATCGGATTTTATACCCATGTTCCTCCCGATATCGACAGCATACTGGTCCCGACGCTGCCCATTCCGCCGAATTATACCGATCTGGACAAAAAAGTTATAAAACTTTTCTACCGCATGCCGTTTTCTGCTTCATATCCGCATACTACATCCGGAAAATAATGACGTAAAATTAACTTCATTTCAAAAATAACCGTGCACGTGAACTTGACAAAATTATGCCGGTTGAATATAATTATTTTAAATTTGAAAATATTATAGTGAGGATAAAATGGGCAAAAAAAATTGCTGGGAATTTAAAAAATGCGGAAGAGAACCGGGCGGAAAAAACACTGCAGAGCTCGGCATATGCCCGGCCGCCATCGATGAAAGATTCAAAACCTTAAATGGCGGAAAAAACGCCGGTCGATGCTGCTGGATGGTAGTCGGAACTTTTTGCAGGGGAAAAGTCCAGGGGACTTATGCCTGTAAAATAGCCACATGTCTGGATTGCGATTTTTACATACTGGTTTGCTCGGAAGAAAAAGACGATCTGGCTTCGCTCGGGCTTATAATTGAAACATACAATAACCGGAGCCTTCCGCGTCCGGATGATTCAAAATGACTATCGTTCGATTTTTTTTGTCCGCGAAGCGAATGAAATTATAGTCCGCAAACCAGTTTAAGTTTTGGTTTTATCAATTTCTTCGAGCCTTTTGGGGAAGATGTAATTATTTTTTTCCACCTGCGCGAGAAGCCCCTTTAAATATTTGCCTTCGGGAAATGTCGAGCTGTAGGGATGATCGGGCGACGGCCCGACGCCGGCGAGCACTTTAAGAGATGCGCCCGCCTCCCTTGCCGAGTTGAATACTATCGACTGGAATATCTTGTCGCTGACGAGCCCGGTACATGAAAACGTGAACAGCAGGCCATCTCCCTTAACGCACTGGATCGCGAGCTTGTTCAGGTCGCCGTAGGTGCGGTAGGCGCGGGGCAGCTCGAGCTTGTTGGCGGCGAGCTTGGCCGGATCGCATATTATGAAATCGTAATTTTTTCCCTTAGCGAGCGCGTCCCTTAAATATTCGAAAACATTAATATTCAGGAATTCGACTTCACAGCCGTTTATTTTTGCGTTTTTGCGGGCGGTCGTTATCGCGTCCGGATCGGTGTCGATGCAGGTCACGCTTTTAGCGCCGGCCTTTTTCATCGATATTCCGAACCCGCCAGTGTAGCAGCACAGATCGAGAACGTCCATGCCCCGGCACATCGAGGCCGCGAGTCTGCGGTTGAGCTTTTGATCGAGGAAAAATCCGGTTTTCTGGCCGAACTCGAAATCGACGGCGAATTTGACGCCGAATTCGCTTATTTCGGCGCGCGCCCTGCCTGAAGGATATTTTTTGATCTCGGGGCGGTAATCGGCGCCGTCTTTAGCGCAGGATTTTTCGTCGGGGGAGACCATTATTTTAACGCCGGGGTATAATTCCTCGAGCGACGAGGCTATAAAATCCATGGTTTCGCCGCCGTAGCCCGCGCAGTATGGCTTTATCATTATATAATCGTTGAATTTATCTATTATAAGTCCGGGCAGTCCGTCGGATTCGCTGTGGACAAGGCGGTAGCAGTCTGAGCCGGCCGCGAGCCCGAGTATATTTTCTTTAAGGTTTTTAAGCGATGCGAGCCGTTTAAGAAAAAAGCCCCTGTCTATATTTTCGTCGTTCGCCGTTAAAAACCTTATTGCGACTGTGCTGTTGGGATTGAAGATCCCGACGCCGGCGAAAACCCCTGCTTTGTCTTTAACTTTGGTGATCATCGCCCTGTTGAAGCCTTTGCGGGGAATGTTGACCATTTTTTTATATACCCACTGGTGGCATGAATTTCGATATATTTTCAGTTCTAAAACGTTTTGCTGCATTGTATTCTCCACGATATTAACTTTACCGGCGCGTCCGCCCGTCAATAAACTATGATACCCCATGCCGCGCGGTTAAGTCAATATTATTTTTGAAAGGGGATTTCAACCTTTAAAGGACGGCTTCAATAAGCCGCGCAAAAATATTCTTGACTTTATTACCGGCATTTTGTAAGATATTGAAACCGCGGACGGTATAAAATAATCGGAAATTATGGTTAACCTGTATGAAAAATAAATATAATATATCTCTAATATCTATGGGATCGCCGGCGCCGCTTTCTATGGCCGCGTTCCTGTTTTTTTTGTGCTTCGTTTTAAATATTTGCGGATTCGCCGCTCCGGCGTCCGCTCAATATTCGATACCGGCCTCGCCCGAGCCCGCCGGACAGGCTCGGCCTGAAACTTCCGCCGCGCCCGCCGAAAAAGAAAAGCCGCCGGCCCCGAAAAAAGAAAAACCTCCCAAACCTACTAAGCCCCCGAAGGCGCCAAAACGCGTCCATATCGCCGGCCTTTCGCTGACGCCTAAGAAAGGCGCTTTCACGCCGTTTGAAATATCTTATTATTTGAATTTTAAATTCAAGAAAAATTTTGGCGCGTTCGGAGCGTCCGCCAATTATGCCGCATCTGTGAAGGCGCTAGGCGAAATATTCGTTCCCGCCCGCGGTGAAGCGCTTTTATATTACGCCGGAACGGTTGAAACAGCGGTTATCGGCGAAGACGGCTTTTTCGCATTCAGCATTCCCGAAAGCTCGTCCGGCGGCGAAATGGCGCTTAAATTAAGGCGCATCGCGGGAGGCGCATCCGTTACCAGCGAAAGCGCGGAGGTCAGGTTTGAAAAAGGGAAAAATTATATAATCAAGTTATATCCGCGCGGGGACGCCAAATTAAAACTGCTCACCTCGGTTACTTCCGCCAAATTAAACGTTACTACGCCCGATTCACTGAAGCGCGGCGTTATGGAGCAGATCGCGAAGATAGCGCGGTCCTCTAAAAAGATCGGCGGCATCGCGGGCAAAATTAAAAATCTTGAATATATCCAGGGCGCAAAGACCGTAAAACTGACGTTATTACCCGATAAAAAAGAAACCAAAACCGATAAAAACGGCAATTTCAAATTCGGCGGCGGGTCCGTTGAAGGCGCCCGCCTTATAATGGCGAAGGCCGGCGATAAGGTCAAACTCGAGAAAACGGCTGAAATTAAAATTTTAAGATCCGATTACGGCTATATTTATGACGCCGTTTCAATAAAATTCAACTCCCCTCCCGAGATCTCGAAAGTGGCCGCGGCAGGCAATACCAACGATATAACCATTAATTACGAAATTTACGACGAGGACGGCGACGAATGCGCGGTATCGTCTTTTTATTATTCCACCGATAACGGCGTCAGTTTTAAAACGTCGGAGAATATAATCGAATCCGGAAGGCCGCCGGGCTTTTTAGACAGAGCGTCAGGCGGCCGCCGCTCTCTGCTATGGCGTTCGCGCTCCGATATAGCGAATAACCCGAACAACGTCATAGTGAAGCTTACCGCCTCGGATAAAAAAGAGGAAAGCCGCCCGGCGCTTTCGCCGTCGTTTTCGATTCGCAACAACAACAGGCCTGTATTGTCGAATGTGGTCGTTTCGGGGTCTTCTGATGAAATAACCATAAACTACGACCTCGCCGATCCCGACAATAATACCAGTTCCGTTTCGGTGCATTATTCAATCGATAACGGTATGAGCTATGTCAGGACAGACAGCGTTTCCGGCGATATCAACTTCGTCACTCCGACGGCCGCGAAAAAAATAATCTGGCGCTCCCGCGAAAATATAAAGACCGACAATCATAACGTGAAAATAAAACTGGCGGCCTTTGACGGCGTCGAAGAATCGCAGCATTTAATACCGTCGGCGATATCGGTCTTCAATAATTTCACGCGGCCTGAAATAAAGATCAATTCGATCGCGGGCGATTCGAATGAGATCGAAGTTATGTACAACCTTTCTGACAGCGACGAGAACATGTGCCTCGTCGAAATGTGCTATTCGACGGATTCAAAAAAATTCTTCAGATCGACGGCCGTTTCCGGCGATATCAACAGCGTAAAGCCCCGCAATGATCTTAAGGTCAGATGGAGCTCGCGCAGCGATCTCAAGGTAGATACCGAAAGCCTTTATCTCGAACTCACGGCCTTCGACGGCACCGGCTACGGCAATAAATCCGTTTACGGGCCGGTCAAATTATTCAACAACCGCCCGCCGAATGTTGAAAATATATATCCTGCCGATGTTTCCGGCGAGGTAGTGATATTTTACGATCTGATAGACGAAGAATCTGACACATGCGGCGTCGATTTTTACTATTCGCTCGATAACGGGTTGAATTTCAATAAGAACGCGAATATAACCGGCGAAATGTCATCGGTCAGGCCCGGCGTCCGGCGCTCGATCAAGTGGAAGACCCGTCCCGAACTCAGCGGCGATTATGACGGCATCAAAGTAAAAATAGCCGCCTGGCAGTATCCTGAAAAATATGGAAGGCCGGGTATAAGCACTCCTTTTTCAGTAAGGAACAACCGCGCCCCCGGCGTTTCTAATCTGACATGCGCCGGCGGCTCCGATGAGATCGAAGTCAGCTTCGATCTGAACGATGCCGACAATCACTCATGCACCATAGAGGTTTTTTACTCGCTCGATAACGGCGCAAGTTTCATAAAAACGGCTAATTTAACCAGCGATGAAACTCAATTGAAGCCTGGCAGGGCTAAAACCATCAAATGGCTTTCCAAAAAGGATTTCATCACGAGCGAAGAAAAGGTGCTGCTGAGAATAACGCCGTTCGATAAATATATCAAAGGATATGACGGCGTGAGCGCCCCGTTCACGGTCTCTAACAACGAGGCGCCCGCCGTTTCAAATATAGTCACATCCGGCGACTCCGGCGAAATATCTGTATATTACGACATATATGACGCCGAGAAAAACACCTGCGAGGTTAAATTGTGGTATTTAGTGGACGGTGCGAAGGAATACATCAAGAGCGTTCATATATCGGGCGATCATAAATCGGTCGCTCCCGGCGCCGGCCGCAGGATAATCTGGGATTCGCGCTCCGATTTCACCGGCGATTACGGCGGAGTAAAAATAAAGCTGGTGGCTGATGACAGCAATTTAAGAGGCGCGGAAGGTTTTTCCGGCGCGTTCGCGGTGCGTAACAACCGCCTGCCTGAAATTTCCGGCGTTTCGGTGACTTCCAGTTCGGGAGATATTACGATAAATTATAACCTTTCGGACGCCGACGGCGACGATTGCGCTATTGAACTTTATTATTCCACCGATAACGGCGCCGTATTCAAAAAAAGCAAAAGTGTTTCGGGCGATCTGAAAAGCATGAGGCCTGACGGCCGTTCGAAGTCGATCATGTGGTCTTCGGGCGAAGATATAGCCGGCGAATTCAGCCGTTCTTTTATAAAACTTGCCGCGCGCGACAAATCCGGGATCGGCCCTGAAACCGTTTTCGGCCCGTTCACGATCGACAATAAAAACATATGCGCGGTTTCGAATCTTAAAGTTACGCCGGGTCCGAACGGCATCTATTATATAAATTACAGTCTGGGCGCTTATAACGACAACCTGTGCACCGTTGAAGTGTATTATTCGCTCGACGGCGAAAATTTTCCCGCCGGCAATAAACTGAAAGGTATATTGGGCGACGCTGTTGGTATAGGCCCCGGAAAAAATAAAAAAATGATATGGGACCCGTCGGGCGATATGATGATCGACTCGAAAATTTACTTGAAACTTTCTCCTATCGATATTAAAGCGCGCGGCGCGGCCGGTTATTCGAAGCCTTTCGCCATAAAAAACGGGCCCGTCGAAGTTAAACTGATGCCTGAGGTCTGGCCGCGCGAGGGCCACGCGCACATGTGCCTGAACAAAAAGATGTTCATTATAGGCGGCTGGGCTGGAAGTCCCAACTACTATAACGACGTGACCATAATCGATTACGATCCTTCGAGCGGAAGCTCCGCGGTCGAAATTTCGCAGAACCATTATTCGAGCGTCCGATATTCGCTTTCGAGCGCCGTTTATGACGAAAAACTATGGCTTATGGGCGGATTTTTCAACAAGTCCAAAAACGACGTCTGGTATTCATCGGACGGAACGACCTGGGTCGAGATCACCAAAAATGAGACTGAAAGCGTGAAATTCAGCATGCGCGACTCACACACCAGCGCGGTGTTCGATGACGGCTTCGGCGAAAAACTTTTCGTGATAGGCGGTTTCAGCAGCGGTTATAAAAACGACGTCTGGTGCTCGGTAACCGGCTCGCAGTGGACCTGTATCACGGCGGAAGCCTCCTTCAGCCCGCGTGTCGGGCACAGCTCGGCGGTGTTCGGCGGTAAAATTTATGTCATGGGCGGATTTGACGGCGAGAAGTATAAGAGCGACGTGTGGCGCTCGCCGGACGGGATCCGCTGGGAGCCCGCGGCAATCGACGCCGGTTTCGCCCCGCGCCGCGGCCACGCGTGCGTCGTATACAGGCAAAAATTGTGGATAATAGGCGGTTACGGCGAAAACGAAAAATATTATAACGATATATGGTGCTCTTCCGACGGCTCCAATTGGTTCGAAATCAGGACCTCCGCGCCCGGAAGCCCTGTTTTTACGCCGCGCCAGGGGCATTCCGCCGTCGTTTATAAGGATAATCTGTGGATCTTCGGCGGCTATGACGGGACCAGCTACAGGGGAGATTTCTGGAAGGTCAGATAAAATTTTGCATATACGTCGGAAATTAACGTCGCAAGGGGGAGAAAGAACTGAAAGGTTCGTTCTTTCCCTTTGTTTTTCAGAGGATTATGCTTGATATTGATCGTATACAGACGTTTATCAACCGAAGGATCAAAAAAATTCTTTAAAACAAAAAATATTATGGAAGGAATTTTAGTTTTTTGCGTTATAGTAGTGACGGAAGAAAATAAAAGCGCTTTTAACCAGGATGAGTTTACGGTGAATATTTATGAATGAAACTGAAAACCGCGATATCGATAACGGCGGACCGGGCGAAGAAAAGGCCGCCTTCAGGGAGAAGATCAGGCTGCTTTATATGTCTTCGGCAGACAGGCTCTTCGCTTATTCTCTCGGCGTATGCGGAAACGTCGAACAGGCCAGGGATATAGTTTCCGAAACATTTCTAAAGGCCCTCGAAAATCCTCAAATCTTCGATGAAGGCTTCAGGCCGGAATCCTGGCTCTTCAAAGTGGCTACCAATCTTATGCGCAGTGCTTTCACGCGCTTTTTGAAAAGGTTTCTCAGCTTCTCTAATTTCGACCTCGATTTACGCGTTTCCGGCGGCGCGCAGCCGGATGAAGCGGCCGTGAGGAACGAGGAGTTCGTAAAATTGTCAGCCGCGCTCAGAAAGCTCGGCAGAACGGACGCGGAGATAGTCTATCTGAAGTATTACGAGTCGATGAGTTATTCCGAGATCTCTCAAATTATAGGAATCGCCGAAGGCACGGTCGCCTCGAAATTGTCCAGGGCTTTAAGGAGGCTTGAAAATGAGCTTAAATGATAATGAATTCAACGGCGCTGAAAAAAAGATAACCGGATATTTCGATTCGCTTAAAAAGGCCGGGCCTGAAATAAGCGATAAAGCCGCGGCGATAGACCGCCTGATCGAAATAAGCGGGCAAAATTCGAATGCGATATCGCTTCGCGCGGCGGCGGCATTTTTTATGGCGGCTCTTTTATTCGCCTTATTTTCGGCATATCTTGCCTTCGGGGCTATAGCAGATTCGCGCCTGGAACCGGCCGCCGCGGTGTATATCGGAATAAGCCCCGCGGTAGAGACCGTCTCACAGACGATAAGCGCGGGAGAGCAGGCGGCGGCCGTCCTTATATCACTGTCGGTTTTCTGTATCATGGCCGTGACGCTGCTGCTGATATTGTGCTTTTGCGGAATATATATTTACAACAGGCTTTTTTCACACGACCTTCATGATTATAAAATACGGTTGATGTAGTTTTTTTGCAGGGAGGAAATTTTATGACGATAAATAGACAGAGCGGCGTTAAAAAATACATATCGAAAATATTGATGGCGGCCTCATTTGTTTTGTTCTTCTTTTCGATCGTTTTCATAACTATAGCATATAACGTTTCTTCAATGAAATTAGCCATGAGCAATAATTTCATCGCTAGCACCGCAGATCTCGAAAAATTAAGAGAACACAATCCTGATTTTTTTACATTCGCTTCCCTCGAGGTGAAGCTTCCCGTCGGTCCCGTTCCTATTCCGGCAGGAGGCACATTCGAAGCGTACCTGAATAAAATGTATCCGCAGAGAAATACCAGCGATTGGAGCTTTAGATACGCAATGACCGCGAACATCGGAGTTCCGGGTAAACTCACCGATGAAACTTACGTGAATTCATTTTTCAACCTGAATTCGGCGTTCGAGCGCGCGATCGTTTCATCCTATGACAGGCCTTTCGGCGATAACAGCGCCGAAACTGAGTTCCATATCACTTCGGATAAGAACGGGGTCTTATATCAGCACTGGCTTGCCGGCTGCATCAATCTGCTGATGGTATCGAGGATCGGCGGGAGGGCGCTCGATAAAAAAGATTATGAAATGGCGCTCATGTCTGATCTGGCCTATTTGAGATTCAGCGCCGCGGAGAGAAATATCGGTGCGCAGTATATTAATAACATCATCGATTACAATCTATACCATGAACACTCTATGGCCAAAGATATTTTTATCGATGAAAACGCTTATTTTGCGGGCGGCCCGGAGCTTACCGATAAGTTCAGGACGGCGCTTAAGAAAAGGATCGAATTCATCAAAAAACGGCCGAATTTTGCTTATGCGCTCAAAAATACCGTCGGGTTGCTGAAAATGAAAGTGTCGGGCCTTGCCATGAAAGATAAAGCGACGTTTTACGCTCTGAATTTGTGGTACGGCGATCCTGACGCTCCGTTCATGGAGGTGGCGGAAAAAATATACGCGAAAAAAGATTCGCCCTGCGCCGAATTTGAAAAAATAATAGCCGAAGCCAGGGAAAAATATCCCATCAGAAGAAATTTTACGACTGAACTGGCATATACCGGCGACGATCTGCTCTCGATATTGAAATTTATAAAATTCGCTATCAACACTCATCCGCTCGCGCCTACTTCATATATGCCGGCCTATGAGCTGAAGCAGTTCATATATATCGAAACCAGGCTTCGCCTGATCACCTTCGGCGGCCTCGCCCGGCTTTTTTATGCCGAAAATAAAAGATGGCCCGATCCCGCGAAGGACCTGCCGTTCATGAATGAGGCTGGCCCGGCCGCTATCGACATTTACACGAATAAACCGTTCAAAATAATAAGCGGTAAAAACGGCGATTACATTACCATTAGCAGCGAGGTCAAGGAATGGTACGACCCCGTTAAAAAAATGAGCGGTTTTGTTCAGATAGAAGCAGACAAGCCGTTTTAAGCGGCCGAAAAGCGCAGAAACTTCAAACAGTCATATTCAAAGGTGAAAAAGCCCTGCGTCCCGCCATTTATAGAGCGGGACCCGGGCTTTATTTTTCATTGACAAACCCGCTGGAATGTTATATTATATTAAAACATTTCAACGGCATATTTATGTCTTAAACGACCAAAATTTACGCGCACGTTTTTACCCGAAAAGCTATTTAACATAGAACGGACATACCGTCCACCGGCTTGGCGGAGTTTTGCAAAGGAATCATATTACCGTGATAAAAATTTTACCAGCTTGTATTTTTCGTAAAATGACGGCCCTGACCGCGTTTCTTCTTTCACTTATTATCGCGGCCGCCGTTATTTTTCCCGCTCCGGCATGCGCCGTGCAGTCGTCCCAAAATATAACATTATACCCCGGGTTCAATTTCGTTTGCCTTCTGCTTACTCCAGACAGGCCGTTATCAGCCGTATTATCGGAAAATAAAGCGGTAAGCGATATTTACTCGTTCAACGCCCAGGCTGGCATTTTCGCGAGCGCGTCAGCCGGCTCACTAACGGAATTGACTGCGGGCAGAGGATATATCGTTATGAACGGCTCGGCTTCGCAGTATTCCCTTTTATTATCAGGCGAACAGCCGCCTTCCGCCGGCGATATAACTCTGAAAAAAGGCTTCAACCTTGTAGGTTTCACTAAAGATATTCCCGGTTCGTATTTTTCCGGCGTCGTTGAAAAAAACGCTGATGTTGCCGGGATTTATAAATGGAACCCGGTTTCAGGCTCGTTCGTGCAGGTATTAAAAGACGCTTCCGGTGCGGCCGTTAAGGTCGATTCGGCGGACCCTTCTTTCAAAAGCGGCGAATCTTATTATTTTAACATGTCATCCGATACCGTTATGAATTATGATTCCGGCGCGATAGTATTCGGCGGCGTTTCGCCTCAGTGGCAGCCCGCCGTCAAAACGATAAGCCTCGGCGGCTCCGTTCCTTCGCTGGAAATGGTAAAAATACCTTCAGGTTCTTTTTATATGGGCAGTCCCGATCAAGAACTTGAAAGGGCTTCATGGGAAGGGCCACTCCGCCTGACCGCCATAGGCTCCGATTTTTATATCGGAAAGTACGAGATCACTCGCGCCCAATGGCGCGGCGTTATGGGAAGCGATCCTTCGCGGTTCCGCGCCGGCGACAGCCTTCCCGTCGAAACTGTCTCCTGGAATGACTGCCAGTCATTCATTTCAAAATTAAACGAATCTGCCGCCGGGCGCGGAGTTTTCAGGCTCCCCACGGAAGCCGAATGGGAATACGCATGCAGGGCCGGTTCCGGCTCCGCCTATTACTGGGGCGCCGCTATAAACCCTTCGAACTGCTGGTATCAGAATAATTCGGGCGGCTCTACCAATCCGGCCGGCATGAAATTGCCTAACTCATGGGGCCTGTGCGATATGAGCGGAAACGTTCGCGAATGGTGCCTCGACGAATATATAGACAGGCCGGTCCTGCCTCCCGCTTTATCTTTCGCGGCTTCGATAGCCGGCGCCCGCATCGCGCGCGGGGGCGACTGGGACTCTTATGCCGGATACTGCAGGTCCGCCGCACGGTTCGTTTTCGCTCCCGATGAAAGGCTGGGCATAATAGGCCTGCGCCTGGTTCTTGTCGAAAGAACGGACGCGCCGGTCATATCGCCGGCCGGCGGAAAATTCAGCTCCGCTCAGCAGGTTAAAATTTCTTCCTTCACTCCGCAAGCTTCTATCATATATACTCTTGACGGTTCCATTCCTTCGCCTTCGAACGGCGTTCAATATACCGCTGCGTTCACGGTTTCATCAAAACTTACGATCAAAGCCATAGCTGTAAGAAGCGGCGTTCCCGACTCGGTCGTCGCCCCGGCGGCGTTCGACGTGAATGAAAAAGCGGAGATCCCATCGTTCGCAACGCTTCCGGGGATTTATCAGGATACAGTGCCAGTCGCGATAACATGCCCGACGCCGGGCGCGGCCATTAAATATACTCTAGACGGCTCGGTCCCGTCGTCATCGAACGGCTTCGATTATACGGCCCCGGTTCTCATAACTCGTACGGCCGATCTGAAAGCCGTTGCGGTGAAACCCGGCGCGCTCGATTCAGACGTGATATCAGGCCGCTTCACGATACTGGAGAAGGTTGCCGTCCCCGTGATAACGCCGTCTTCCGGCGCTTTTGCCGCTATAACCGAAATCGGCGTCACATGCGCCACACCCGGCGCGATAATACTTTATACTCGCGATAATACCGAACCGACGCTTGCTAACGCGAGCGTCTGCGAGGGCGGGATCACGATTTTTCAGGCCGTGACCATAAAGGCGCGCGCGATAAAGACCGGGATGGCCGATTCCGCGGTAACGACCGCCAGATTCACTTTTGAAACAGCTTTTGAATAAAGTTATCCGAATAAACTTAAAAGGTGCCATTATATTATGAATATGAACAAATGTATGAAAATGAAAGATAAAAATAATAAACAGATTGCCGCTATGGCGGCCGCGTTCCTGCTTTTTTTATTTATGGCCGGATGCGGCGGCGGGGCGCATAACGATCCATTCGTTACCTCGGTCGCCGGTTCTTTTTCACCCGAGCGCGGCGCGGTCTCGAACGTAAGGATAACAGGCTCGGGCGGCTCGGTCGCCGTGACATACGATCTCAACGGCGCTGACACCTGCAGCGTAAGGCTTTTTTATTCGCTCGACGGCGGCGCGAGTTACGCCGAGTCGCTCGCGCTCTCGGGCGACACGGCTGAGGTCGCGCCCGGAAGCGACCGAAAAATAATATGGAACGGCGCGGCCGGCCTCGATCTGAAATCGGGCGATGTCAGGGTGCGTATATCCGCGCGCGGCCTCGCGGGCTCAGAGGCGTACGCCGATTCGGTCGGTTTTACGACTAAGATCCCGGCTTCAACTGCCGCGTCTTCAAAGATAGTTTTTCATTCGGAGCGCGATGTCAACAAACAGATATACGTTATGAACGCCGACGGCTCCAATCTGTGCAAGCTTTCGAGCGGGAACTCGTCCGACTTCAATCCCGGGTTTTCTCCCGACGGCTCGAAGATATTATTCCTGTCGAATTCCGGCGGCCTGACCAACGAGCTTTTCATTATGAATTCCGACGGCGGCGCGCTTAAAAAACTGTCTTCGCTCGATTGCGATTCGGCGGCTTTCGCGCCCGACGGAAACTCCGTTATTTATTCAGGATACGGCCGCGGCGAACTTTATCCTTCGCTGTACAGCGTTTCAGTTGATGGAACCGGCTTGAGATATTTAACGAACTACGATAAACGTATACTTTACATAAAATCGCTCACATATTCTCCCGACGGCTCGAAAATATCCTTTTACAATTCGAGCGAAATATACACCGGGGACGCGAATGGCGGCGAAGCGTCGCTGATATTCAAAAATAGCGGCGTATATATCAAATCGCTGTGTTACTCTCCCGACGGAAAGAAACTGATGTTTGTCTCCTACGGCGTCATATATACCATAAACGCCGATGGAACCGGGGTTGCGCCGCTATCGGCCGCGATGTACGCCGACGCGGCTTACTATTCTCCCGACGGTAAAAGCGTTATATTCACTTCAAAATATCCTGTATCATCGTCCATTTTCATTATCGATCTGATCAGCGGCGAAGTTAGTTCTCCTCAATATTACATGTCTACGGCGGATTTTTCGCCTTCAATGGCACCCGGTTTCGTTATGGGCGTGATCGTTCCAAAAATACTGCAGGAGATAAAAATCGGATATTTCGAAGCCGGCTGGCCGGTGTTCGACCTGCGCAAGATCGACTGCAAGGCCATCTATTCAGACGGAACGAGCTTCAGCGTTTCACCCCGGTGGTCGCTCGTTTCGGGCGACGGAACGGTCGCGGACGGCGTTTTCACGGCTTCTGCGAACGCCTCCAGGGCGGTAATCGGCGCCGAATACACGGAGGGCGGCGTTACGAAAAGAGCCGAGATCATACTCAATAATGCTTCCGGCGACATTTCCGGGAAGATATATTTCGCCTCGAAAAAAAATTCGGCCAATACCGAGATATTTTCAGTATATCCCGACGGCCAGGGGGTCACGAAGGTGATCGGGAATCATTTATCATGGGCCGCCGATCCGGCGGTCTCTCCCGACGGCAAAATGATAGCCTACACGGCTATGGTGGACGGAAATTCGGAGCTGTTCATCGATTATCCCGAAACGGGCCGCCGCACGCGCATAACTAAAAATTCATATAACGACCAGGACCCGAATTTTTCGCCGGACGGAAAATACCTCGCTTACACCACCTGGAAGGACGGAAATTCCAACATATATAAAATGCAGCTGCCGTCGTCCACCGACTCTTACGCTTACGAATACACGTCCGGTTTCAGCAGCAATCTGGACAATAACTCTGACTTCGATTTCATGCCGACCTATCATCCGGGCGGCAAGTTCGTAATTTTCAATTCTTACCGCGGCGGCAAGTTTGAGATATTCCTCTGCCAGGACTATTATCTCAAACATACATGGAAGCTGTTCGGCGGCACGCCCGCATACGACGACATGTATCCGAAATTTTCTCCGGACGGAAAGGACTTCATATTCAGCTCGAACCGTTCGGGCAAATATAATTTATATAAGGCGTCCATAGAAGTGCCGGCGCAATTTTATGCGTATGATTCGACCGCGGCTCCCGTGGTCGGCGCAGCGGAACGCCTTACGGACGGCGCTTTTAACGATACGTTCCCGGCTTATTCTCCCGACGGTTCGAAGATAGCTTTCATTTCCGACAGAAGCGGGCGCGAAGAAATATACGTGGCCGACGCTTCCTCGCTCGCGGATCCTGTCAAACTCACGCAGGGCGCCATTTTAAAAGAAAACGATTTTGTGTGCTGGGTATGCTTTTCATCCGACGGCAAATCACTGCTATTCGCGTCTGGTTCGGCCTCGAAGCAGTTCGAGATATATTCCGTCTCGCTCGACGCGAAGACTCTGAAAAAAATAGTCAGATGCGCCTGTAATTATGTGAATCCGGCTATATCTAAAGACGGCCTGACGATCGCCTACGACTCGGACGAATTTTCTACGGGGACCTTCGCCGCCAATAATTTCGAAAGTTTAGAGCATCGCGAATATAGAACCGTGCACGCTAATTTTTATGATCTATCGATACGAAAACTCCTTCGCCCCGTTTCGGCTAAAACTTCTTCGCCGTTCTTTTCCACTTTGAATTTTGGAAAGATCGTTTATTCGGCTTTCGATGACGGCGTTTTCGGGATAAAATCTTTTTCCAGCGGTTCGTTCCCGTCAACCGCGTCGGTCGTCGAGGACTCTTCGTACACTTATATGACCAACGTTTATTTCGACAATTATACGCCCTGCTATTCGCCCGACGACAAACTCGTCGCTTTCGCCTCGCCGCGCGACGGGGCCATGCAGGTTTATACGATGGACGCCTCAGGAAATTTTCAGAAGAAACTGACCTCGGCCGGTTCGAATAGAGAGCCGAAATTCTCACCTGACGGTAAAAAGATCGTGTTCACCTCCACCCGCGACGGAAACGATGAAATATACATTATGGATATCGACGGCGGCAATCAGACCAGACTTACCAGTAATCTGTACGACGACAATATGCCCTGCTTTTCGCCGGGCGGCAAGGTCCTGTTCTGCGCGTCGCCGTTCGGCGGGCCCGAATTGCATCTTATGGAGGCCGACGGGCGCGCGGAAATAGTGTTCTATAAAGATTACGCGCTGTCGCCGATATGGAAATGAACTATCAACATTAAATTTTGAGGTATTGAACCAGATGAAGACCACAAGTTATAAAATAGCGATACTGATCCCGGTTTTATTTTTATTTTTTATATTGTCCGGCTGCGCCGGAGGCGGTGGCGGCGAGGGCGGCCCGCTGGCGTATGAAACCATGAACGGCTCCGCTCAGAGCCGGGTCAATTTCAACATCAGATTATCCGCGCCCTCGGGCCAGGCTGAAACGGGTGCCATCGGAAGCGTCGAGATAGTCCTTTTCAGGGGCGCCTATTTTTCGAAATACAAATACGCCGTCAGGACCGTATATGTCAATTATCTTGCCCGCAGCGCGTCTTTCGATATATTTCAGGGTGAGACATATTCGGTGATGGTTAACGCCGCTATCAAATCGAGCGTTTACGACACAGTTGAAAATATTTTTTCGGGCACGCGCGAGATCTTCATTGAACAAAGCGGCACGGGCGCCGCTGACGCAGCGAGCCAGGCGCCGTCTTTCGCGATCGAGCTCGACTTCGTCAAGCAGGCGCAGATATTCGCCGAGTCGATGGATATCTTAAAGGGGCTGCCGGCCATCGTCGATAAAGATAAGCCGTGGCCCGATTTTTCAGTCGCGTTTTACGACGTGTACGGCTCCGTGCTGCCCTGCGTGAACGACAGCGTCGAGATAACGGCGCTCAACGGAACTATAGACGGAGTCCTGCAGGTGAACGCCAGAGACGGCGTTGCCGTTTTTTCAGGCCTGAGCTCGCCCGATACGGGCAAGCTGAGATTGTCAGTCAAAAGCGAATATTTTTCGATACCCGAATTTAGCGTTTACGTGAAAGACCCCGCCAGCGCGCAGATAATGTCGGGAATAGAGTTTGTGACGTCGGCGCCGGCGCTCAGCGGAAACGCCCTGCCTGAAATAGTAATAAGGGCTTTCGACCAGTACGGCATCACATACGAAAATGCCGCCGGGCCGGTGTCGCTTTCGATCGCGAACGGTTCGCTTAACGGCGCGGCCGAAGCGTATTTTTCAGCGGGTTACGCCAGATTTCAGGGGCTTTCGGCCGATTTTACCGGGTCGTCGTCGCTCGCGGCGGTATCGGGGCCTTTCAGCGCCCAGAGCGCCGCGTTTTCAATATCGCGTGCGGCTATCGTCAGATCGACGGCATTCGTGACGTCCGGCAGCACGCTTTACTGCTACGACATATTCACCGGCGCCGACGCGTCGTCCGCGGTTTCGGTGAAGGCTTCGCTGCGCTGGCAGAAGTATTTCATATGGGGCCTGAAAAAAATGAAGGGCTGCCCGCGAAAAAACAGGCTGTACGGACTTTCCGGCGATAACTACATATACGAGATATCGGAGTTCGATTCGGCCGCGCCGCGCGTCAATCCGATCAATTTTTCGCAGGTCGGCCGCATCGTCGATTTCAGCACTTCCGTTTCGGATCTGGCGCTTTATATAGCCTATGAAGCCACGGAAGGCAATACCTACGTCACCAAATACCACAGGGCCAACGACCCTTATTTTTTGAGATCGATCACCAAAAAATACGCCAATATAGACTTAGTCTTCGAAACGGCTTATAACCAGGTTATTACCAAAGGCGCCGACTATTCGAGCGCCTCCGTTATGCATACGATCGATTTTTCACAGACGCCGCCTGTTTTAAGCCCACAGTCGAAAACCATACCGCTTGAAAATTTCTGCGTCGACAGGCTGAACGGCGCCGTCCTCGCATTCAGGCAGTCGTCTTCCGAAATATACAGGATCGCCTACGACACCGAATCGGTTTCGCTTAAAAAAGAGACCGAGCTCGGCATCGGCGAGCTCAATTCGTTATTGATCCTCGCGGACGTTCCGGCAGGCCGGAGGCTCTATCATCCGAGCGAATACAACAATATAATTTACTGCTACGATTATTACGACGCAAAGAAAAAGACCGTCGTGTTCAACG
>Ga0209212_1001276_pt1 | contig 42304 bp, 29 predicted proteins | sample RifGroC2_FD_183996 | JGI IMG/M metagenome (GOLD analysis project Ga0209212, IMG submission 183996) | Groundwater microbial communities from Rifle, Colorado, USA - Groundwater C2 (SPAdes) (version 2) | ecosystem: Environmental > Aquatic > Deep subsurface > Groundwater | place: Rifle, Colorado... | reverse complement strand
TTCTTCGTTTACCCCGACCCCAAGGGGAGCGAAGAAAATCAATTTACTCCCCTCGGGGCTGGGGTAAATAAATTGATTTTCAAGCGTTTTTGGATTTTGTATGTATCATTACCGATAGTCATATTATAAATATACCTGATGTAACTATCCTTTAGTAAAAATAATATAAATTCAAGCAAAACTGATGACTACCTTCGTATATATTTTAGTCTTTTAGAAAACTCATACCGGTAAATGTCAGCGTTATTACTTAAGATGTTTTTTACAGGTTGTTATAAATACATCAATACATCTTTGAATATGCTTATCCTCCCACGAAGGATGCAGGAACAATGAAACAGTGCTTTTCCGGAGAGCATTTGCTGTTTTGCAGAAAACCTTATCATATCTGACGCTGCTCTTACTTGTATATTCTTTCGACAGGAAAGGAAATTTATCTGATCCGAATCCGTTGAGTTCCCTGTAAGCTTTTTCGAGATATGCCTCCGGCCACTGTATCCCGTAACATGGTATATTCTGATCATGGAGTTCATTTATCATTCCGGTTGCATCAGTATTCAGGGTATCTGTATCAAGAACTATCGGATACCACCAGTAAGCATTTTTTCTTTCTTCTGTATTAACAGGTAGCTTTTTAACTCCTTTAAGATTTTTAAATGCCTTATCGTACATCCTGGCATATTTATGCCGCCTCTTCAGGTTCCATGAGTCTAACCTTTTCAACTCATTAAGACCAATAATTGACTGTATCTCAGTCATCCTGAAGTTAAATCCCACCCTGTTATGAATGTAAGGAAGCTTCTCTTCAAGAGCAAGCATATTCAGCCTTTCCTTTACATCATAACCATGATCCCTGAATGAACGGCACTCCCATGCTACGTCCTCATCATTGGTAACAACCATTCCTCCTTCCCCTCCCGTTGTAAAGTGCTTGCTCTGACAAAAGCTGAAACAGCCAATATCGCCGATTACACCAGCCTTAATCCCATTATATTCACCACCAAAACACTGGGCACAATCCTCAATAACCTTCAGTTTATGCTTCTTTGCTATTTTAAGAATGGGACCCATATCGGCAACAACTCCATATAGATGTACCACAATTATCCCCTTGGTCCTCTTTGTGATCAGCACCTCTATCTGAGCCGGATCGATTGTATGATCTTCAGTAGTATCGCAGAATACGGGTATCGCTCCTGCCTGGACAACAGCAAATGATGAAGCTATAAATGAGTATGAAGGAACTATTACCTCATCGCCGGGACCTATCCCAAGACCTGCAACGGCAATATGAAGGGCAGCAGTTCCGTTAGTGCAGGATATAGCATATTTTGCACCATTCCACTTTGCCCATTTTTCTTCAAACTCCATCCCTTTTTTCCCGGTCCAGTAATTTACCTTCCCTGTTCTTAGTGGCTCAAGGACATCTTTAAATGTCTCTTCTGCAAAAACAGGCCACATCGGGAAACCGAGATCAACAATCCCGGCAGCATTCATAACGACAGGTTCTTTTTTCTTCATATCAGCTCCTGGTTTTTAGAATTAAATCTTATTACTTGATAGTATTTATGTAAGATATTCGATATTCAATTACCATAAATCAAAAATATTCCAAACTGCATTATAAAATTTGTACTAAAAACCGTATTAATGATACTTTTATACCGAATATAGTGGTATTATACTAAATAATTTATAATATTATCGGAGAATTTCATTACCATTAAAACTTATGTCAGTCGAACATCGAATATTGTTGAAGGATGCCGACAGGTCGTTCATTATACATCATGAAACCAAGTCTTTTTCCAGCTGGCACCATCATCCTGAGTTTGAAATGGTCCTTATAATGAAAGGTAAAGGCAAAAGACTGGTAGGTGACAATATCGACCGGTTCAGGCAACGTGATCTTATACTGGTGGGTCCAAATCTTCCTCATGCATGGATATGCGATGATGAATATAATTCCCATCCCAAAGGATTTAAGGGTGAAGCAATAGTAATTCAGTTCAGCTACGATTGTCTTGGCACACTCTTCTTTGAAATGCCGGAAAACAGGAATCTTAAGAAACTGCTGGAAGAGTCCTCAAGGGGAATAAAGTTTAATGGGAAAACGAAGGAAAAGATCATTTCACTGATGAAGGATAGTTATAAACTCAACGGACCTGATCAGCTGCTTCTAATGATGACACTTTTCAACCTGATGTCTAAAACAAGGGATTATCAGCTTCTTTCAAGTACCGGATTTATGGAGCCCTACCATAAAGAAGGCAATGAACCCATACAGAAGGCGCTCGACTTCATACTTCATAATTTTCACAGGAATATCGCTGTAAAGGAGATGCTTGACATTACAAACATGTCAAACACAACATTCTGCTTGGCATTTAAGAGGATAACCCGGATGACTTTCAAGGAGTACCTGCTGAATACAAGGATTGGTTATGCCTGCAAGCTTCTGACCAGCGGCTCCATGACTATCTCTCAAATAGCATTGGGATGCGGATTTGAGAATCTGTCAAATTTCAATCACCAGTTCAGGAAACTGAAATCAGTAACACCTTCTGCTTTCCGTAAACAGGCTGAAAGCCTTAAAACCTATCCTTAAAACAGAGTTAACCGGCTTTAATACTATTTTATATTTTCAAATCAGTAACATCCCGACTAACAAAAAGCCTATGAACAAAAACACTTTAACCATACGCTCAATGACCAGTTATCTGAAGCTTTTAACGATTGTGGCCCTGGCTGTGTCATGCACAGGACAGTCAGGTATAAAAAGGATATGGGCTGTTGACGATGGTGAAAAAATAAGAAAAGATGATATCAGCAATCCTCTGGCAACCGATCCCGATAATGCTGTCTGGGCCAACGGAACAATCAACCTGTTTGGAGCCAGAAATGAAATTGTTGCTTTTCAGCTGATTATTGAGGGAGATAATAAAGGGGCCTCACAGGTCAATGTCTCTGTCAGCGATCTGGTAAACGGGGAATCCGTTATTCCCGGATCAGCTTCAGGGCCTTCTGATCCTTTTGACTACAGGGGAAGGTTTGTAGAACTCTTTACTGAACACTACCTTAATATGGAAAAACGATCACCTCCTCTCTGGTTTTTTTCAGAAACAGCTCTCCCTTCAGCCTATCATACAGGATGGGTGCCTGATTGCCTGATCCCATTTTCAGCTGCTCCCGGTAATGGAGGTGCCCCTTTCTCAATTGAAGCCGGGAAGAACCAGGGTGTATGGGTCGACATTCTGATCCCGGAAGACGCGACTGCAGGAGATTATTCAGGTATGGCAATTATATCTGTTGCAGAGAGTGTGTTTAAAAAGATACCTATATATATAAAGGTATATGACTTCACCCTTCCCGACTCGACACATATCAGCAATATGTTCGGTTATTACCCTCGTTTCATAGCCCAAAGACATGGTGTTGAAAGCGACAGCGAAGCATACTATGCTCTTGACCTGAAGTATCAACAGATGGCCCATCGTCATAGATTTGACCTGGTTACAGGGGTAGATAATCTTGATGATTTGAACAGTTATTATAACGGTTACAGACCAGGGATGGGTGCTGTGGTGAGTGATGCCGATGCTGTTGAGTTCAGGGTAATGCCCTGGATCGTCTGGAAATATGACATTGACCAGTATTTCTACTGGTCCACAACATTCTGGACAAATCTGAATGTCTTTGTGAATCCTCTTACCTATGAAGACAGGATCAATGGCGATGGAACATTCCTGTATCCTGGTCAGGATAACCTTTTCCCTGAGGAAAGCAGAAACCTGGAAGGTCCACTCTCCTCAATAAGAGCTAAAAACTGGAGAAGGGGCGCCCAGGACTTTGAATACTTATGGCTTGCAAAAATAATGAGTCTGGAAGCTGAAGTGCAAACAATTGTAAATAACTGTATCCCAACTGCAGTATGGGAAGCAAAAGATCAGAATGACATCAGCTGGTCGGATCGAGGATTTAAATTCGAGGAGTACCGTAAACAGCTTGCAGAACTTATATCTTCAGCACCTGAGAAAAACTGAATACTATCATCAGGCGATATATCTTTAATATTGGAAATAATTCATATATTATCAGAATATTTGATTTAATGATCTATATCAACTGAAATATTGATATTAATTAATTTAAAAACATGAAAAAGAACATTTTGACACTTCTGACTGTGTTTACAATATTCATTTGCCGGAATTATGCACTATATGCCGAAGATCCCAAAACCCTTGAGATCGGAGCAGCTGCACCTGCTTTCTCATTGCCCGGAACAGACGGGAAGATCTATACCCTGGGCAGCTTCAGTAAAGACAAGATCCTTGTAATAATCTTTACTGCAAACCATTGCCCGACAGCCCAGGCTTATGAAGACAGAGTAGACAAGCTTTACCGGGAATTTAAACCCAAAGGGGTTGGATTCTTGCTTGTTTCTCCAAACCATCCCCAGGCTGTATGCCTCGAGGAATTAGGCTATACAGATCTCGGAGACACCTTTGAGGAGATGAAGATCCGGGCAAAGGACATGAAATACCCGATGCCATACATCTATGATGGAGACAAACAGGAGATGGCAACAGCCTATGGCCCGACCACCACTCCTCATGTCTTTATCTTTGATTCAAAACGCAAACTACGTTTCTGCGGACGAATCGACGAGATGGAAAATCCATATGTTGAAGCAAAGGAACATGATACCAGGAATGCCATTGTTGCCCTTCTCGAAGGAAAACAGGTACCTGTTGAAAAGACAAAAACATTTGGCTGTTCAATCAAGTGGGCAAACAAGGCAGAATGGAGGGCCAAATACGATGCCGACTGGAAGAAAAAGCCGGTTGAAGTTATTGAGGCAGATCTTAATGGTATCAAAGAGGTGCTTGCAAATAAATCGAATAAATACCGTCTCATAAATGTATGGGCCACATGGTGCGGACCGTGCGTTATAGAATATCCTGAGTTTGTAACAATGCAGCGTATGTACGGAGCCCGCGACTTTGAGTTTGTCTCCATCAGCACCGACGGATTGAAGAAAAAAGATAAGGTACTTGAGTTCCTGAAAGATAAGAATTCGGCTGTTAAGAACTATCTCTATTCAGCAGATAACAAATACCCTCTTATTGAGGCTGTCGACAAAAACTGGTCAGGGTCGCTTCCATACACACTGCTTGTTGCCCCGGGAGGAGAAGTTGTCTATTCACATAATGGAGTGATTGATCCGTTGGAGGTCAGAAAAGAGATAATGCAGAAAATAGGAAGGTTCTTTGCTGATGATTGAGTACTGCCACCCCCCTGAGCGGGTCTTTTGAATTAAGAATGAAGAACAACGAACAGCGAATTAAGAAGTTAAAGAGATCAGTTCTGAATTCTGATTTCGTTTGTTCAAATATTCTTACTTCATTAATGATTTGAATTACAAAATTCTAAATGATTATATCAGAAGATGAATAGATCAATCTCCCGTCGAAATTTTGCCAGACTGACACTTGCAGGAAGTGCATCAATGCTGGCACTTAAAGGTTTTGGTATGCATTCAGATCTCCAGAAAGGAACGGGATGTATCCGCCTGGGAGGACCTGTTTTCGGAGAACTGAAAGATCCTCAGGTATGGGCAAAGGCAGTTAAGGCAAAAGGTTATGCCGCTGCATACTGCCCGGTGTCTCCCGGTACTGATCAGGCTACTGTAAAAGCATTTGAAAAAGCAGCAAAGGATGCTGATATTACCATTTCTGAAGTGGGAGCATGGAGCAATCCAATCAGCAAAAATGATAAGGAGAGAAATGAAGCTTTAAAAAAATGCAAAGAGGCCCTTGCCCTGGCCGATCTTATAGGAGCAGGATGCTGTGTGAACATTAGCGGCTCACGCGGAGAAAAGTGGGATGGACCTGACCCCGAAAATCTTACGAAAGAGACATTCGATATTATTGTACAGACAACCAGGGAGATCATTGATGAAATAAAGCCTGTCAGGACCTTCTTCACCCTTGAAACAATGCCATGGGCATACCCCGATTCTCCTGATTCATACCTGCAACTTATAAAGGCGATTGACAGAAAGCAATTTGCAGTACATCTCGATCCTGTGAATATGATCAATTCACCTGAAAGATATTACAGGAACGGGGCTTTCATCAAAGAGTGCTTTGAGAAACTGGGGCCCTATATAAAAAACTGCCATGCAAAGGATATACGCCTGGGTACAAATCTAACAGTACACCTCGACGAAGTTCTGATAGGAACAGGAGGGCTCGACTACAAGATATTTCTCACTGAACTGAGTAAATTAAAGAATATCCCTCTCATGCTCGAACATCTTAAAACAGCAGATGAGTATGATCAGGCAGCAGCAAGCGTCAGAAAGACCGGAGCATCCATCGGAATAAAATTCTGTTAATGATATAGTTCTGAATTTATAAATCTATACCTGGCAATATGAGATCTTACAAATCAGGAGTTAACAGCAGTTTTGCTGTAAGAATACTGATAATAATAGCCATTCTGTTTCTTTTTTATTCACCAGGTTACAGCCAGGTAAAAAACGCCTGGGCTGTGGGAGACGGGGAGAAAGTATTCCGCAATGATGATAACCATTCCGCAAGGGAGTCTAGTTTCATCTGGGATGGAAATAGAATAAGATTGAAAGGCCTTTATAATGAAGTACTTGCATTCCAGGTAATAGTTGAAGTTGATAAAAAGGGAGCAGGGGCAATTGAAATATCAGTTGAGTCACCGGTTGAAAAAGGCTCCGGAAGGGTTATAGGCGGTAACACTCTTAAATATGGACCTGCAGGTACTGTAGAGGTATTCAGCCAGCATTATCTTCATGTAGTCGATTCAACACATCCAAACTGGTTTTACGGATCAGCCGCCTCTGCACCGAAAAAGATGACAGGCTGGATCCCCGATGCACTTATCCCTTCCAATGCAATGCCGGGGCGGGGCGGATTTCCACTCAATATTCCTGCAGTTAATGACAGAGACAAACACTTTATGGGGCGATCTTTTCAGAACCAGGGTTTCTGGGTGGATATTCATCTGCCCCGTGACCAGGAAAGCTTTCCTGCCGGTGTTTATTATGGCTTTGTAAAAGTGCTGGAAGCAGGAAAAGTAATTAAAGAACTGCCTCTGGAAGTTGAATTGTCACCATTCTATCTGTCAGAGGATAACGCAACCAATATATGGGCTTTCAACGGAGATATAGGGGAATACTTTCCGGGTTTGTCACAGGAGAATCTCGACAAAATGATCAAATTCGAAGCTCACAGGCACAGAATTAATATGTCAGGGGGCTTTGATGTTAACCGTTCTCCTTTCAACATTGAAAAGATGGAGAGATATAAGACATATTTAGATGGAAGTGCATTCACTCCGGCCAATGGTTACAATGGCCCGGGCGAAGGTACAGGGGAATCCCTTTTTCCAATCGGTATGTATGGAAGTAATGTGCTGGGAAATAACAGTGAAGAGGTCTGGAAACAGTCTGATCTCTGGGTTGAATGGTTTAAGAAAAATGCACCGGAAATAACTTATTTCTGGTATATTATTGATGAACCAACCCCTCCGGTTTTCGAACTGGTAAAAGAGAAGGCTGCCCTGGTAAAAAGTAATCCCGGGATTGGGAAATCGCTCCCTGTTTTCACAACATCGCACTACAGGGAAGAACTTTCAGGCAGCATAGATATCTGGGCCGCTTATGACGGTATCGAGCTGAAAATGCTTCCCTCACTCCGGGCAAAAGGAGGAGATTACTGGTTCTATAACGGTAACAGGCCTCGTATAGGTTCAGTGATTCTTGAAGGAGCCGGAATAGACTACAGGGTCAATCCGTGGATATTATATAAATACGGAATTAACCAGTGGTTCATATGGGAGACCACACACTGGCAGCATAATTCCCAGGGACCAAAGGGACGATTACACCAGAACATATTTTCAAATCCACTTACATTCATAAACAACAGCATGGAATTCGGAAACGGCGACGGAATCCTCTTTTATCCGGGAAGAATGCCTTTCTATCCCGATGAGGACAGGGGACTGAATCAGCTTATGCCATCGATAAGATTAAAAAATCTGCGACGGGGCCAGCAGGATGCTGTATTAATGAAAATGGCTGAACAGAAGGCTGGCAGGGAAACAGTAAAGAAGATGATCAACAGGATAGTGCCAAAAGCAATGAGTGAGGTGAAAATGACCGATAAAGTTCAATGGTCAGAAAGCAGCATCGACTATGATCAGGTAAGGGATGAGCTATTGCAATTATTGAAATAAATATTCTTAAGTATGACAACACCCGACCAGTTCATTCAACCCAAAGAGAGAGTTCTCTCTGTCGATTTCTTTCGCGGTTTTACAATGTTCCTGCTTATAGGCGAAAGCACATTGCTTTACGAGCATCTGCATGAGTTCGGAGGAACAGGAGTAATTCACTTTTTTGCAACACAGCTGAGCCATCACGAATGGAACGGCCTCCGCTTCTGGGATCTGATCCAGCCATTCTTTATGTTCATTGTTGGTGTGGCTATACCTTTTGCCGTAACCAACAGGAAGAAAAAAGGTGATTCCGACAGAAAAATACTTCTTCATGCTCTGAAACGTTCTGCGCTCCTCCTCTTTTTAGGATGGGCCATCTATTGCATCGGACCAGGTAAAATAGTATGGAGATTTCAGGATGTACTGGCGCAGCTATCTGTAACTTACCTGGTTGCATTCCTGATAATGAACAAAAGTGCAAAATTCCAGATCTCTTTCACACTTATCATTCTTCTCCTGATTGATCTTGCCTACCGCTTCTTCCCTGTTGAAGGGTTCAACCAGGCATGGGTTCCATATAAAAATCTTGGAGCATGGTTCAACCAGATGGTTGAGGGAACTGACAAAACGAGTATCTGGGCAACTCTCAACTTTGTATCAACAACTGCTCATACAGTGTGGGGTGTACTTGCAGGGAAACTGCTGATGAGCGATAAACCGGCAAGTGAAAGAATAAAGACTCTTATCATTGCAGGTATTATCTGCCTCGCTGTCGGATTTGGCCTTGACTGGCTCGGCATAACACCAATAATCAAGAAGATAGCCACATCATCGTTCGTGTTTGCGAGTGCAGGCTGGACACTCCTTGCACTCTGTTTCTCTTACTGGCTGATAGATGTTAAAAAGAAGTTTATTGAAGGAGCAAAACCATTCCTGATTGTAGGTATGAACTGTATTGCCATCTACGTTTTCTTTGAAGTCGGTGGAGCAGCTCTTTTATATAAGATCTTCACTCCATTCACCACTTCGTTGCTGACCTGGGCAGGCATCCTGACGGTTGGAATTGCCACAAGCCTTATTGTTTGGGCAGCTCAGTGGTATATGTGTTACTGGTTGTATAAGAACAAGATATTCATAAAGATATAAATCCGGTAACCGGCGACAGGCGACAGGCGACAGGAAGCCCTGCGTCGTGAGCCCTGAGTCGTGAGCCCTAATACCAATAACTATGAGCACTCCAATTCAGGCAGAAAAGGCACCGGATCGTGTACTATCGGTCGATTTTTTCAGAGGTTTTACAATGTTCATGCTTGTTACAGGTGTAACAAATATATTTCATGAACTGGCAAAAAACGACATGGGAGGCTCTGTTATTGCACTCCTTAGCCGGCAGTTTGAACATGCTGAATGGCAGGGCCTTTATGCATGGGACCTGGTCCAGCCATTCTTCATGTTCATTGTAGGAGTGGCAATGCCTTTCTCCCTGTCAAAGAGACTGGCAAGGGGCGACAGCTGGAAAAAAGCATTTCTGCATGCACTCTCAAGATCATTCTGGCTTCTTGCCTTAGGTTTCATGCTTGGGTCGGATCGCGATTCCTATGCTTTCCAGAATGTTCTGGCACAGCTCTCATTCACTTACCTGGTAGCTTTCCTGATAATGAGGACAGATTTTAAGATCCAGATTGCAATATCATTTGCAATGATAATCCTCTCGGATGTTATCTACAGGGTATTTCCGGTAGATGGATTCAACCAGCCATTTACTCCTGATAAGAACTTTGGTGCCTGGGTCGACTTGCTGATATCCGGACACCTGAGTACAGGGCACTGGGTCTCTTTCAATGCGATACCAACTACAGCCCATACAATATGGGGCGTACTTGTCGGGATGCTGCTTATGAAAGACTTTTCATATAAAAAGAAATTACTTACGATGCTAATTCCTGGTATTATTACGATCGCTGCCGGCTATCTGATGGATCCCTGTATTCCGATAATCAAACGTATATGCACCAGCTCATTCGTAATAACCAGCGGAGGTTATTGTCTTGTTGCAATGGCATTCTCGTACTGGCTGATAGATATGATGAAATATACCCGGACACTTATGTTCTTTGCCATAGTTGGTATGAATGCCATATTCATCTACCTTTTCTCCAACCTCGGTGGTAAGAACCTCCTTCGCGGTGCAGCTGATCCTTTCATATCGAGGATCTTTTTCTGGATGAGTGATGCGGGTAAAGATGTAATGCTGACAATCGTTGTTGTGGCAATGGTGTGGTATATGTGTTACTACCTGTATAAGAAGAAGATATTTATAAGGCTGTAGGCGACAGGCGACTCATGAACTCACCCCCCATCCCCCTCTCTGCTTCGCAAAGAGGGGGCGACTTTATTAGATTTCCCCTTTGAATCCCGCTTGCGGGATCGGCGAAGCCAACGGGGACAGGGGTGCCGGACGCGGAACAGGATTTATGTTATAAAACATAATTTTTTCAGCTTTATCTCCATAAGGACCCATTAATTCTTCCTTTCCTTCGGGACCGATGATAAGTGAACAACCGATGCATTTCCAGCAGATCCTGACATTGTTTTTTTGCAGCATTTGCCAGTGTATTGAATGCCTTTCCACCGGGGATGATCCCTGCCAGTTCCTTTGCAGAGGGATGAGTCCAGCCAAGGTCTATTACCTCAGGCAGCAGAACAACATTTGCTCCTCCGGCTGCTGCTTCAGTAATAAGTTGTGTCGCATGAGAGAGGTTTTTCAGCAAATCGCCGGGGGTAACATACATCTGAACTAAAGCAAGCTTAAACTCTCTGGTTTGATTCTGGGCTGTCATAGGTATGGCTATTAATATCAGATTAAATAATGCAATCAACTTTAATAAATATGCCATTCCTGATATTTTAAAGTCCTCATCACCTGACCACTACTCCAAATGGATATAGAGTGTAAACAAATGATTATCATTTAAATAGCCCCTCTTCTGCGGGAGAGGGGTTTGGGGTGAGGTATTCTATTTAGTTACTTCCAGTACTTTTTTGATTATCTGGAAATTGACATCCGAACCAAATCCCTTTTCAAGCTCTGTTGCAGCTGCCTGATCATTCTTTGCAGTTGCGGCAACCCACTTCTGTGCAGGACTGTCCGATTCCTCTGATTTCTTAATCATTTCATCCGCAGCTGCCTTATTTCCCATACTGTTAAGCACGTTCACAGTAAGAATATTGCTGTATGAAGGTCCCCTTCGGCGACCTGTATATTCCGAAATAGATTTCTTCAGCGGTTCGGTTTCAGCTTTACGGTTAAGCTTCTCAAGACAGTATATATTAAGATAATCCTGAATCCTTGTATCAACAACATAGGGTTTGCCTACACCCAGATGCTCGGGATATTGCTTTGATTTTTCGATCATCTTAATAGCATCGGAATATTTCTTTTTGGCAATGAGATCCATTGACATAAGCAGTGATGCCTGCTCAAAAATCACTTTCCCTTCACTGGCACCCTCTCCGGGCAAAATTGTCATTGCATCAAGCAGTTTCAGGCTGTTTGCATACTGACCGTTATTGATAAGTGCCAGAATATGCTGTACTTCAATTGCCTGATTACCTTTGAATTTTTTAGATGCGGCAGTAGTAAGTGTCAGCATTGTCTTATAGTCTTTCCTGTCGGAGTAGTATTTGATAAGCTCGTTTGATGCCCGCCAGTCGTTCGGAGCAAGTTTCGTGGCTGTCTGCAGATCGGCAAGCTGTCCTGCTTCATCCTTTGGAACCATTAAAGCTGCTCTTGTCAGGTAGAATGGGGCATAATCAGGTTCATTGCCGCAGTCGCGGAGAAGCTGCAGGCCTTCTGCTCTGCGCTGAATTGCGATCTTGTTCAGAGCAAGATAGTACCTGAACTTCCAGCTGTTATTCTTCGAAACAGCCCATTCAACAACAGCAATATCTTCGGTACGGTAAGGAAAAACAAATGCCGGTGATGCTAACGCTACTTCATTCAGCAAGGCATTATCATTCTTCAGATAAGCTTTCCACAATGTCACCATCGGGTGAACAGGGGCTTTCTCAAGAACTGCAAAAGCATCATCCTTCAGTCCAAGACCATAATAAGTCATTGCCAGCTCGAGATAGGTCTGGTATGCCATCTCATTGGTAATTGTTGAAGTGAATCGTTTCAGGTTATCAGCAGTAGGATTCAGTAGATAGTTTTCAAAATCGGCAAAATGGCTCAGCTGATCAACACTCAAAATAGTCTGAATTATCTTTTCGGCCTTAGCCTTTTCGTCCGACTTTCTGTAAAGGACAGCCAGAACCTGCAGAGCGTTGAAGTTGTATCTGTTGTAATCCAGAGCCTGGTTTGCATAATGCCCGGTGAGAGGCTTATTGTTCTGAAGAAACTCGATAGCTGCCATCTGAGCATATGCTACTGATCGGTATTCAGGTGAACGCGCTGCCCAGCCCAGGCTCTCATGTGCATCGGTGAGATTGCCTTTTGCCAGGTAAGTAATGCCGGCAAAAAAGTTTGCAGCAGGATGATAAGTATCGAGCATAAGTGCATTATTGGCATAATAGAGAGCCGAGTCATAGCGCATTGAACGGTAAAGGACCTCAGCAAGCGATGCATATGCATCAATATAGAGAGGATCTTTCCCGATACATTTCTTAAGTATCTCCTCAGCCTTTACATAATTCCTGGCCTCCTTGAGCTCATTACCTTCCTGGTAAAGAGAGGCAGCAGTTATAATATCTTTCGGCATTGTAGAAACAAACGGACGCTTGAGGACTTTCCTTTTTAAAGGGTTGTACTGCAGATCCATTCCCTCAACAACAACTTCATAATCTGCATTTGTATTTAATGATACAACTGTTTTGAATACATCCATAGGTTTAAAGCTCTTCTCCTCGGTAAAGACGACTTTGCCTTCTGATCTGACCACAGTCTTTCCTGTTACGAAAGTCAGAGAGTTCACTCCCACCTGGAGTCTTCCATCCTTTGCGTCAACATGCAGTACACCTGACGGAGATACTTCTGTCATCCCTCCAATCTCCTTAACCGGAAACCATATTTCGTGCCAGCGGTCGGTAAGACCAGGATTGAAAGGAGTCTGCGAGATCGGAGTCTTGAATGCAGAAGTACCACCATACTGGTTATGCATACGTCCGGCCTGGTGTTCCATATACTGTCCGTCGCTGTCGGTAAGAAGGTCTTCCCATATACCGCCATCTCTGGCAAGTGACCATAGCCAGAGTTTATGACCCGGCATCTCATCATACAGTGCCCAGTGGCCGTAGCCGAAGTTTGAATTATGATAATATCCACCCATAAAATCGTTGAACTCACCAACAACATGGTACGATTTGCTCGATCCGAATTTATTGTTTTTATACCACGACACATCGCGGCCATCTTCATTCACGGGCCATAGTCCGAACTCTCCTCCGTGACCTATCTCAGCCGATCCGGGATACTGGAACTCAAGGTCCTCTGTAACTACTGCTGCCCCTGTCATCCAGTTATAATATGTCTGGTTGAGAAGAGTGGGATTGATCCACATGGCATAGGTTTCGAAATATGCCTTATCCTTTGGGAGCCTCACTTCAACATGCCATTTCGTACGTGAAGGAAGATCGTAGTTGCCAACGATGCAGCTGACGCTTCCATCGGCATTTTCAACCATCTTGTAATCGACAGGAACACAAGTTGACGGGTTGTGACCGATAAAACCGAAGTTCATTTCAATGCCGCCGGAGGTCCATGGACCACGCATGGAAATATTCCTGTATTTCATTACTTCATTACGATAGACAAACTCCCTGCCTGTCGACTTCTCTATTGCACCCCATACTTTACCTCCGTCTGATGGCATTACCCATACCTGAACATAATCATTCTCGAGCTTTACGACATCCCATTTCTGGATCTTGCCGTGTATTGAATACCCGTTAAATGAGTGATAAGGATAGATCTCATCCCTCCGGTCGGTAAGTATAGGAACCGGATTGGGATCGTTGTAGGGATAGGTCAGGATATCTCTCTTCTCCAGTGTTATAGAAGCTTTTTGTCCTGTCAGAAGCTGAGGTATAATCAGCAATAAGAGCAGTAAATTCTTTTTAAGCATGGCAGAATGTAATTAATTTTTACAATTTAATTTTGTGAATTGAATTTCATATGATGCTGTTGATCATGAATCAGTCAAATTTAATCAACAAAACGGAAGAGTCAATTTTTTCAAATCGTTTTTATAATTATTAACATTTTTGTACGAGGGCCCGGGTTCAAAGGGATAAATCAGACAGCTGAGAGTTTTACTGACATATGTTCATCAGGGGTTTATGGCAGCATCAAAAAATGCCATAATGTTTTCAACCGGAGTATCGGGCTGGATGTTATGAGCCGGAGCTATTATGTATCCTCCTTCTTTCCCCAGAATATCGATCCTGCGCCGTACTTCATCTCTTATCATCTGAGGTGTTCCAAAAGGTAACAGATGCTGAACGTCTATCCCTCCGAAAAAAACCAGGTCTTTTCCGTAAGTCTTTTTAAGAAAAACAGGATCCATACCCTGTGCAAGCGGCTGAATCGGATTTAGGATATCCAGTCCCACTTCTATAAAATCCGGAATGATCGGTAAAATAGAACCACAGCTATGCCAGGCAATTTTAATATCAGGTCTGACTTTCCGGAATTCTTCAAACATATATTTAATTCTGGGCTTGAAAATTTTTCTCCAGGTCTCAGGATCCATTATCATTCCGCCCTGAGTACCAAAATCGTCTCCGCACCAGAGAATATCAACTCCCATCTCAATCAGTTTCTTGCCGGCAACAATAATATAATTCATGATCTTATCCATCAGGTGAGCCTGATATTCAGTTTCCATCATCAGATCCATCAGGAATTTTTCCATCCCGGTAAGATACCAGGACATTTCAAAAAACATGGTTTCCACATCGCCGATAACTGCAAATTTTTCAGCATAACATTCCATCATCTTCACAGCCTGGTCATACCGGCCGGGAGCATTCGGATCCGGAAACGGATATTCCAATATATCTTTTTCTGAAGAAGCATTGGCAAGCGGATATTCGGCGAATTCGGTATATATTCCAACATTCCGGAATATCATTCCCCATTCGTTTTTTATTCTCCCGTCGGGAAGAGTTATGGTTGGAGCATTCGTCGGAACAGTAGGTGCAATAGCAATGATATCCACTCCCATACTGGTAAGCAATCCCATATGCGACATCCTTGCCGATTCCATTGCATCGAACGGTTCTTCATATGGAAGATGAAGGGCTTCACTCAATTTCTCCGCCACCTGGGGTGTGAGTGAGACATATACAGGCGGCCTGTCGGGTTGCCGGTGGTTGATGGCAGCCAGTGTGCGTTCTTTTGATTCCATGTTATCTCAATTGGTTAGGGTTACCTCCCATCTGCCTGGGTCATGGATAGTAAATTCGAAAACTACATTGGACTGGGAGGTATGTAATTGATTCCAGGTCCGGTACCTGATCTTAACCTCGAGTGGGAATCGCAGATTCTGGATGCCGATTGAAGTTCCCGCCTGGTATTCTTCACCGCTGTCTGAAACCATAGAGAATCCTTCAATATCGGAATTAATCCTTCCCCCGATTATGATTTTTATAATTACGTCATTGCCTGAATCGGATATTTTTCGAAAGTTGGAGCGCACCACACCCAGGTTTCTTATTATTGTAAAAGGCGAAGGAATTCCTTTCCCGACGTAATTGTCATACTTCCAATATCCCGTCACAATGGAATCTCCTGCTGAAGCACGGTAAACCATTTTCCCTTTGCCCTCCTTAAGTCCATTTACCCACTGACCCTGATAAAACGAACCGTTTGCCCAGGTATATATTCCTTTCCCATGTGGCAAGCCGCTGCTGAATTGTCCTTCATAATGGTCAATCCCCTGTGCTATGCCTTTACCTTGAGCAAGGCCTTTTTTGCAATCTCCCGAGTATGCCCCGCCAATGGCAGGCATTATCACCTTGCAGCTTGCCTGCTGCCCAAGGGAATAGTTCGCAACAAAGAGGAAGAGAACGAAGAAAAATACCTTTAATGAATATATTTTTACTTTCATGAATATTTAACTTAAGTTGCTGGTTATTTAATTGATTACAAAGGTATTCTTTACCTCGGAAAATATAACCACACCTCATTATGCATTGTATATAGCCGATATTTATTCCCAACAGGAACTATGATCGGACTTGAATGATCCCCTTCAACAACCGGGTTCTTCGGATATTTTACCCAGTGCACCAGATCAGTCGACATGGCAACGTTTGATGTCCAGAGGGAAGTTGCTCCGGGAATGGCCCAACCGGCATCATTTGAACCATGATAATACATATAATACTTCCCTTTGTATATAATTACCTGGTTTGAAGCAACAGCTCCCGAATCGTATCTTTCAGGCCCCGTATTAAGTATCGGTTCATCCTGAACATTCGTCCATGTTTTAAGATTATTTGAAGTGGCAAGCCAGATAGCCTCATCATTTTGTTCATAAAATAAATACCACTTACCATCTTCTACTAAAACTGATGGTGTTCCATATGGACCCTGGATAGTGTCACCTCTAACAGTGAGAATTACCAGGTCACCCTGCTCTTCCCAGCTTATTCCGTCTGCAGAGGTAAGCAGGTGTGCAATATCGTTATTCCCTTCAGCATACATATAATAAATGCCTTCGTATTTCATCACGAACATATCTTCTGTCCATTTCTGACTGAATATTGGATTTTGTGCATAGCGAGTCCAACTGATCCCGTCTCCGGAAGTTGCATACCCAAGGGATTTCGGATCACTATCTCCACCCTTATAACCTGTGTACCACATCTTATAAATGCCCTCTTCAAAAAGAATAAAACCGCGTTCACGGATATGGCTGTCCCATGTATCAGAATCAGTTCCGTTGAACAAGGGATTGTGTTCATAAGGCACAAATTCAACCATTTCCTTCGCGAATTCTGCTTCACTGTCTGATTTAATAGTCCTGGTTTGTTTATGTCTGCAGGCGGACAAGAGGAGAAAAGACATCAGTATTACAACATAAATTCTGTTATTCATTATCAATGTATTTAGTTCATTATAAATGTTTTCAGGTTCACAAATATTAAATCAATAGCAAGCTAATGAAACATATCATCAAATATAGAGTAATTTTATGAAAGTCTAATCAAGCATTTGTCTTTAATTATCCTTTCACTACTGGTAAAATCGTATAGCCCTGTTTCCTGAGGTACCAATCGGGCGTGAAGCTTTCAGGTACATTATCACCGGTTTCTTGCATCCATTCCATTAATATTTCCCGCAATCCAATCAGGTCACTCTTACGATCAGGAGCTGATGCAACATTCAGCAATTGCAACGGTCTGTACATCCTTGTTACCGTAGCAGCCTAAATAGTTCCAGCTTACATCATCAGCAATGAATTCATCTGTTTAAAGCCTGATCTCTGGCTGCTGTGAGCTGAAGGATAAATATGTCCCATTTTTTTCATATATTACTATTTGCTGTCGATTTAATCCCAATAAAATTAATTGTCCTTTACTTTTCACATGAATCTCTTTTGCAGTAAGGTAATTAATAAATACTTTTGCCGGACAATCATATCGTTTTTTTTACATATTTTCTAACTTACGTTTACTTATTTTATTTCTTATTTTATTACTCATTAACAAATATATGAAACAAAATATTGATTTTACGCCTTTACAAAGATCTGTTTTAGTTGCAATGCGAGTATTGATAGGCTGGCATCTGTTATATGAGGGAATTTCAAAACTGCTCATCCCCAACTGGACATCGGCAACTTTTCTGAATGAATCAAAATGGATCCTTTCGGATCTTTCCGGCTGGATTGTATCCAATACAGGGGTATTGCATGTTGTGGATTTTCTTAATACCTGGGGACTTATAGCAATTGGACTGGGATTGATAATCGGCTTGTTTACAAGAGCAGCAGCTATTAGCGGGAGCATTATGCTCCTGGTATACTATATGAATAATCCGCCACTGATCGGATTCGGCACCAGAGGTCAGCAACTGGCAAATGGACTTGGATTTATGCATCCTGAAGATACTGCAAGAAAAGAAAAGGACGAAACACTTGCGGAATGGCTCGGACAGGAATATTTAAATGTTGCATTAACCGGAATTTGTGATGTTTTTGATCTTCATGCCGAAGCAGGTACTGCAACCGCACAAAATGAAAGAAGGCCCGGAGGAAGCGCTGACACGAAGTATCCTGTAAAACGATACCGCTGTTATAAGGATATGCTGAACGACAAGGAAATAGATGCCGTGATCATTGCCACACCCGACCATCATCATGCACAGATTACCGTTGATGCTATTAAAGCCGGCAAACATGTTTATTGTGAAAAAAGTATTGCACGAACTGAAGATGAGTTATTTGAGGTGTATGAAACAGTAAGAAACAGCGATAAAGTATTCCAGTTGGGACATCAGATCACACAAAATGTTGTTTTTCAGCAGGCAAAAGAGATAATTAAGAAAGATATCCTGGGTAAGATCACACACATCGAAACAACCAGTAACAGAAATACCGCAAGCGGCGCCTGGATAAGGCATCTCGATGAAAATGGAAACCCAAAACCAGATGATGAAAAGTCGATTGACTGGCTTCAGTGGCTTGGTTCCAGACCCTATTTCCCATTCAGCATTGACAGGTATTACAATTGGACAAAATGGTTCGATTACGATACAGGTATGATTGGACAGCTCTTCACTCACGAGTTTGATGCTGTTAATCAACTGCTCAGGATTGGCATTCCGAAAACTGCAATCTCATCCGGAGGAGTGCAAATATCGAACGTGCATTTGAAGAGGGAGTAGCCTGCCTTATGGCACATAAATCGTACATTGAAAAACGACAGGTTGAATGGGACCCTGCGAACAAAAAAATTGTCTGATCATGAAAATTATCATTTTAGTTTTTACCCTTTCACTAACATTTGTCCTGTCAGCACAGGAAAACGGGATTATGTTCACAGAAGATTTTGAATCTGCATCAAAAGAGGAAATGTTACTGAAGTGGAATGACTCCTATAATACGGAGGGTATGATGTTTTCTTCCGATGTACCATCAGGAAGTAAAGGAAAACAATCCCTGATGATGACTTACAAACCCGGTTCAGACAGTGGTGGATACCTGTATAAAATGTTCCCTGAAGGTTTCGATACACTATATGCCCGTTTTTATGTAAAGTTTATCACTAATTACAGTCAGATACATCACTTTTCAGGAATGGGTGGTTACAATCCTCCTTCGGAATGGTCGGTTGGGCGTGCCGGTATCAGACCAAAGGGGAACGAAAAGTTTAATTCCGGCATAGAGCCCAACGGAGACAATGGGACATGGGATTTTTATACCTACTGGATGAGTATGCATGGCTATGCCGATCCTGAATATTTCTGGGGCAACTCGTTCAATCCCGATCCGCCGGCCAAAGTTCCTTTCCGGGAGTGGATATGCGTCGAGATCATGATCATATTGAATAATCCCGTTGAACAATCAAATGGGGAACAGGCCTTCTGGATTGACGGGAAAGAAATTATCCATCTCGGAAGAGGATTCCCTTCGGGATACTGGAAATGGGACAGATTTATTCCCTCAGCCGGAGAGGGACGTTTTGAAGGATTCCAATGGCGCAGTAATGATTCTCTGAAAATAAATTATTTCAAGCTCAGTTATTATATGACTAAAGGGAAACCCGGAGAAATTGACAAAGTCCTTTTCGACGATGTAGTTGTTTCAACCAATTATATTGGCCCTCTTAAAGAGGATCTTTAATTACCTGGTATTAAGATTATTTACTTATGATCACTCAATAAACATTAATCTCACTTTCAGCCTGAAGAATCTCACCATCATCCGATAATCCGACAACTTTAACAACAAAGATCCCTTTCACATCTCCGGTATAAAATTGGATTAATGCCTCTCCTGATTTTTCAATCCGTACAACAGGTTCCCAGTGAAGAAGAAACCTGAGATCCGGTATCCTGTCCGAAGGATCGGCAATGGAATAATCGAGCGATAAAAATCTCCATTCGGCTACATGAGATAACGGATAAATGAACCGGGTCATATTCGGTAACGGTTTCACGCTATTAAAATCCGATTTTTTAGTATGGATATCAATAATACCACCGAATGAAAAATCTTTATAATAATATGAAGTAGGAAGTACCGCTATCCTGTCGATCTCTTCAACAGGGATATCAGCTATAGCGGAAAAATTATCATAAAGAATTCCGTCAAGAAAAATACCGGGCTTATCTTCAACATAAGTCATGGTTAGCGGATCAAGGACTGAAATCTCAATTTCACCATTTCTTTGAGCGAACTTAACCGCGGGAACCAGTTCATAAAAATATTCCCTGAGCGAATCAAGATCTATATAATTACCTAATTTAATCAGTTGGTGTGGTTTTGAGTAAAACACATTAGTGTCCGGTACGTTTTCGACAGGTGTGTTTTTTATGAAATATTGTTTTTTAAATCTGTCGAGCAACTGGTAACAGGCATACTTCTCCTTCAGAAAAGAGACAGCCTCCCGATTAAGGATTAACACCAGACTATCAGGAGGTCCCCTGAATCCGTTCCAAAACGACTCTTCGAGGCTGATTTTCATATCTCCGGCAGGCAGAGTAATTACTATTTCCTTTTCTCCCTCTTTTGGTTCCAGGAGAAAATGAAAGTTGCCGTTTCTATCGGTAATATGACTTTTTATATCAGTTCCCTTACCGGGCGATGATGCCGTAACAAATGCAAAGGGTGTTGCATGACCTGAATTATCAGTTAGCTTCCCTGACAACAATATCCCATGATAATCGGGCATGAAGGTTATATTCTCAGGGGCTTTTATTAATTCCTTTTCTTTGCTTTTTTTAGCACTGAAAATCATCTTTGGTTCTTTCCGGTAAACAGATACAGAGAGGCGTCCGGTTATAGTTTTACCAGGTAAACTGACTGTTTCAATCTTCATGGTGACATGCTCACGTGTTGAATATTTGTTCTTGTCAGGTATTATCTTTAGTTTATTGGCATTGATATCAGTTACTGATGTTTCATCATGTTTTTCTACAAAACTCAAACTGTCATATTTATTACTAAAAGGTTGATAAGGATTTACAATAATCATCTCCTTCCGGAAGAAAGATTCTTCTCCGAAATTCTTCATCCAGTTTGTATATGCAAGTATGTAATATATCCCGGTCGGGAGATTTTCCGGTATTTTAAATTCTCCTGTTCCTTCACCATGCTTCAGCAGTATTTTTTTCCTGAGAATAGAAGTGTTTTCACTGCTGACAAGCTCAATAAAAGCAAGGCTGCTTAACTCTTCCCCCGGAAACAAAATGGAGGAGCAATAAATCTTAAACCATAGTATTTCACCTGTAAAAACATTCTCCTGAGAAAGAAGTGCACTGATCTTTTCCCGGGGACAATCCACGGAAGAAATACTTTCAGGATACTGAGCTGCCAGTTCGTTCCATAATAGCATAACCGCGGTGGCAAGTACAATTATTTTGACTTTATGGTGCATATATTGATCTATCTCCAAAAATCAGGTTTAACATTTGTACCATAAGCACGACAATCTGCGCAGAAATCGGCTGAACAATATACTTTTGCCCCGGTTTCATTTATTATACCAAAGTAACTTTTGGGGATCCATGGCAACTGTTCGTAGTCATAGTATACGCAACCTTTGTAAGCGCTGACAGTCTCCAAATGATGTTCACTTTTATTTATAAATAACCTTTTCTCCCTGATTGAAGAAGCGGAGAAATAACCCAGAGCCTTTGCTGTTCCATTGCAGCAGGTAATATTCCCGTATACCTGAGCAGGCATTTTGTCATAAATATCACCCGCATTTTCATTGGCATCCATTAATTGTTTCCAGAAATTATACAGATCTCTGTTGATTGATGATTGCCTGATCAGAATACTGTACTTAATATGAAGCTTCTCATCACCCGGACCTATTGTTTGCACAGGGAACCTTTTTAATTCATTTACCTGGTTATTGACTGTAGTAGCTACATTGATTGATTTTGAAGGCTTTGTAACCCAGCATACTTCCTTTTCAGGACTAACATTTACACTCTCCCGGGTAATATTGCTTGGTGACCCGGGAGCTGAATGTTCAACCATTACATAAGCTGTTAACAACCTGACTTCCCATGTCTCTTCAAACTCAAAGAGCCAGTACTTGATCTTTCCCTCAGAATCATGAGTATCAATGAGAATATTCATCCAGTTATCCTCAAACGCCTCTCCTCCTTCAAACCTTGTTCGTTTAACCTCCTCAAAATAGACACTATCAACATCAGCCATCTCCTCCATCAACACCGATGAAGACTCATATTGTTTTCCGTCAGGAGTAATAATTGACAAAGTATAACTGTTTCCGGATACCCCTTTCAGGTATTTTTCTGTTGTTTCATACCATCCGAAATTGTTACCGTTAAGCTGATATTCATTACCCTTATCGTCATAAATCCGGACAATCGCATTTAAAACAGGATCCGGAGGTTGCATTGTATTTACAGGAATTGAAGTTGTAAGTTTCACTCTGAACGGGCCCTCTTTATCTGTTATTTGTCCTGCAACTACAAGCATTGATTCGGAATCATTTTCATTCAATTGTAGAGAAATTGGTTCTATGCAGGATCCAAATTGAAGTAATAAACCTATTACAATAAAGAAACAGCGTATTTTATACTTGCAGAACATTAAAACCTGATGTTATAAGTTATTGTTGGTATTACCGTTCCAAAGATCGAAAGCTTATAGGCTTCAAATTTTCCACCTTCACTTTTGAAATATACCGAATAGGCATTTTTTCGTGCTGTCAGATTGTAAAGAGAAAAGGTTAGTGAACTATGCGTCAGCTGATTTTTCTTAAGATTACCATGAAGGGTAACTGACAGATCTGTACGGAAATAATCGGAAATCCTGTACTGGTTATATTTCGAATACTGAAGAAATACCTGATCGCCCAGCTGATATTTTGCTACAGGGTAGGTTATGGGTCTTCCTGTGGAGTAACTGACACTCGTTGAAATAATGAACCTGCGTGAAGCTTTAAGATTGGTCAGTACGTATAAATTATGCGGTTTATCATAGTTGGCCGGAAAGTACTCCCCGTCATTTATCAGTTCTTCCTTAAATTCCGAAACAGACCTGATCAATGTACGTGAATAGGTATAATCAATCCGGCCATATATCCTGCCACCTCTTTTTTCAACAGATAACTCAAGTCCATAAGACTTTCCTTTCCCATTAATAATTTCCGTTTCAATATGATCATTCAGAAGAAGATCGGCACCGGCTTTATATTCTTTTATATTGTTAATCAGCTTATAATAAACCTCTGCTGAAACTTCGATCGTGTTTCTTTTGAAGTTCCTGAAATAACCTGCAGATAACTGGTGCCCGGTTTGGGGCAACAGGTAAATATCGCTGAGTTTCCATGTATCGGTTGGCGATATAGCTGTAGTATTGGTAAGCATCTGGATATATTGGGCAGTCTTGTTGTAACTGAGTTTTACAGAACTGCTCCTGCCGGTTGAATAGTTCATTGAAACTCTCCATTCAGGATTCAGATAAGTTTTCCCGATACTGCTTTTACTTTTATAAAGCGTGTCGATTATATTATCTACTGCATATGGCATTGAACCGGCATAAATATATTTCCTGCCATCGTCAAAAGAAATCAATCCTGAAAGTCTTATGCCACCCTCAATCTTCAGGTTACCTGAAACATTATATTCGGTGCCGGCATAAATACCATACTCCATGGCGTGGTCATTTGAAGTTAATACAGGGGTTATGTTCGAGTTTCCAGGCACTCTTCTTTCCCCGGGATTAATTGAGTAAAAGTTCAAAGCAGCGCCAAAAATATACTTCTTCCTGCTATCGGTGAAATACTCAAAATCATTTATAAAGGAGATATTGGCCAGGTTATGGGTTAAACTAAAGGATTGATTGGTTGAATTTTCATTGGATATCTCATAGTTGAATAAGCTGCAGATCAATGATGTGTTTGATTTCAGATCAGGATTGTACTTGTGCTTAAGAATTAAAGAACCTATTGTATTGGAATAGTTATAGGTTGTATCGCTGTGCAACTGGAATTTATCTTTGCTGTTGTAGAAATTTACCAGTAAGTTATTGTTCTCATTGATATATAAGTTAAGCTTTACCTGGCCATCGTAAAAACCTGCCCTGCTGTTATACAGATCAGCAACCTTTATTTTGCTGAACAACCAGTTCGAGTATGTGCTCCGGAAACTTGTTACAAAAGTAGATTTATCCGGGAACAAGGGGCCATCGAGATTTATCCTGGCTGAAATCGGGCTGATACCGGCAGAACCCGAGATTTTTTCATGATTGCCTTCAATTGTGTTTATTTCGAATACCGATGATATCCGGCCGCCATATTTTAAAGGAATGCTCCCTTTGTAGAGAGTTGCATTATCAATTATTTCGGAGTTGATGGCTGAAAAATTCCCGAAAAAATGAGATGGATAATAAAGAGGCGCCTGGTCAATCAGTATCAGGTTCTGATCGGTATTTCCACCGCGCACGTTGAAGCCTGAAGTACCCTCTCCGACAGTTTGCACCCCCGGCATTGTCAGAATGCTTTTCATTATATCCGGCTCTCCCAACAGGGCAGGGACCGATCGGATATTTGAGATATCAACCTTTTCCATACCAATATGCATCTGTCCTATGGCGCCTTCTCCCTGACCGAAAATAACAGCTTCTTCCAGTACATTTATCTTTACTTCCATGTCAATATCCAGTCTGCCATCAGAATACATGTTGATGTTACGGGTTACAGGTTCCATGCCCATGCAGGTGAAGTGGACAACCTGGTTACCTGCAGGCAATACAATTCTATAAAAACCTGTGGCATCGGAAGATGCCCCTTTCTGAGTTTCAGTTGTATATACATTACCACCGATAACAGGGGCTCCCGATTCGTAACTCTTTAGATATCCTGATAAGGTTGCTGTCCCGGAATTATTCTTGCCCGGAGTCCCTATATTAATAATCTTATACTGAATCTGCCGGAGTTTTTCCCTCGATACTTTTTTCTCAGGAGATCTTTCTTTTGTTTCTATTTCTTCTTCATCATTGAGCTTACTGCCGGGAAATAAACCTGAAAGCAGCAAACCCTGGTAAATCACTACCTGGTTGTTCTCTGAAATATAAAAGTTTAACGGTCTCTTTTCAAATATTGTTTCCAGGCATCTGCTTAAAGGAGTTTCATTGAAATTTGCTGTTACCAGAATATGTTCAATGGACTTCTCCTCATAGAAAAATTTCACAGGATATTTTTGTTCTGTTTCGTCAATGAATGAACTCAGAGGCATTTGCTGAAAACTCCCTGTAATAAAAACAGGCAGATTCTGAGCATCAAGGCAGAATGTTGTAATTAAAAGTATCAATATTGAACATAATTCTTTTTTCATGTAGATGGTCACGTATCTTAGCAAAAGAATCCGGGAATTATATCATTTCAGTTTATCAAGGTAGTTGAGCACGGCAATGATATTTTCAGGCATCCGGTTATTTATTCTTAAGCGGTTTTTGCGGATAAATCTGATTATTTCGGATTTATGTTCCGGCAATAATTTTACAAACTGGCTTTTCGTACGGAAAAGGGTATATCCACTACCGGTGTCCAGATAATATTCATAAAATCCGATATATTCACCGGGTCCGCTGGCAGTGGAACTTGACATAACAACCTTCATGGGCCTAATGAAAAAGGAGACATTGCTGAAGTAAATTTTTTCATATAATGCTTTTCCCCTGATACCCGGCAGCTCTATATATTCATAAAAGTGCTTTTGGGTCCATACCGTATCGGTAAAGGAAAATCCCGACAAATTATCATTACTTATAACCACATATTTTTCTTTACCTTTTTCAGGATAATAAACTATAAGTTCGCCTTTGTTCAGATCATAATTCATCAGTATCCCTGAGTACCTGGTTCCATTGTATGAAATGTCAGCTTTTGGCCAATAATTGTCCATCAGGAGCGGGCTTCCACGATATTTTTTCTCATAAATCCATTTCTTCCCGTTAATAATTTCATAAGAATTGGAATATAGCTTATTGTGGTATATCACATCAAGGCAATCCTGGGCAGTGGCAGTATTGCCATAAATAAGGCAGAATAAAACAAAAAGATGTAAGCAAATATTTTTCAAATATATGTTTTTTGAAAGTTTTAATGCAAATATACATTTCATAACATTACCCTCCTGATAAACTCAATAAAATATAAGTATAAATTAACGGATTATTACCAAAAATCCGGTTTTACACTCTTTCCCCGCTCCCTGCAATCAGTACAAAACTTTTCTGTACTCCAGACATTTGTCCCGATATACGTGCCGTTGTCAACAATCTTACCATAATAATAGTAGGGGAACATACAGAGTGGAGGAGCTACCCAACCGCAACTGAAATATGCGTTATGGCCTGTTTTAACATGAACATCCCGGTTATCGATAAATATCCTTTTTGTTTTAACTGTAGAGACTAAAAAGAAGCCTAACACTTTCTTATCTCCTGATAAAGATTGAATATTCCCGTAAAGCGGGGAAGGCATTTTATCGTACATTCCCCCGTTTGTTTCATTTAAATTCTCTAACTTTTTAAAGAAATCATATAATTCTTTATTTAGCGAATATTGTTTCACCAGGATACTGTACCTGATACTGAGCCGGTCATCTTCAGGACCAATAGATATTAATGGAAAGCTTTTTATTTCACCGGTCAGGTTATCAACCGTTGATTTAACAAGTATTGATTTGGAAGCCTCTGAACCCCAGCAATGAAACTGTTCGGGAGGAATTGTTACCCACGTCATAATAGGAATACTTTCTCCAGCTCGACCAATACAGGTAGGACTATCAGAAAACCGTTTATCAACTCTGATATATTCAGGAATCTTAAATTCCCAGGTCTCTTCAAATTCCCATTTTAAGTAATGTATTCCATCAGCCGGCATCCGTGTATTAAGAAGAATATCAAGCCACAACTCCTGAGAAACTTCATCTCTTTTAATAGAGATCCTTTGCTTTTCTTCAAAAAACAGACTTTCAATGGGCGGGACTTCCATCATCAATTCCGGTGTTGATTCGAACCGGTTACCATCTGCATCGGTTATTTGAAGCGTATAGGTATTACCGGGTACACCCTGCAGGCATGTATCGATGGTCTCATACCAGCCATTTACACCCTGATACAGGTGAAAATCATTCCCTTTGTCATCGGTGATATGAACATCAGCGCCCGATACCGGTTCAGGATTATAAACAACCTTATCGGAATACTGAATGGGATAAATGGAACCTGATTTTGTAAGCCTCACTTTAAAAGGGCCTGGTTCATCTGTAATAGTACCTTCCACAACAAGCTGGCTTTCAAGATCATTTTTGGCAAGGTCAGGCTTGAAAGGATCAATACAGGAATTTAACAAAAGCGTCATTGCGAAAAGGCTTTTAAGCAAGAAAAAACAATCTTTATGACAGAACGATATCTTCATATTTTAAGATATTTATCCGGAATGGGAGATCTGATCACCAAAAATCCGGTTTTACATTCGTACCGTAAGCACGACAATCGTTACAAAACATAAACATAGTATAGACTTCATCCTTGTAAGTGATTTTTTCACCACCCTTGTCAATTGTCCCAAAAAAAATCCTCGGAGCCAGATAATTAGGCTCAGTCAGATATAGGCACGTATAATAAGGACTTACTGTTTTTATGTTGTGGTCATAAAAGTTAATAAATATCCGTTTTGTCCTCAAAGACGATGCTGAAAAATAACCTAGTGCTTTGCCGGTGCCATCGCATCGAAAGACATTTCCAAATATTTGCGACGGAATCCTGTCATAAATGCTTCCTGATCCTTCACTTACATCCTGTAATCTTTCCCAAAATGAATAGATGTCTTTAGACAGTGATGTCTGTTTGACCATGATACTATATTTAATCAGTAATTTATCTCCACCTGGTCCAATTGAGTTAATAACCCTCTTTCTTATTTGGTTTACAGGATTTCTATAAGTTGATTCGATATTGATAGTTTTGGACGGCATGGTTACCCAACAAAACTTTTTCTCCGGATCAATATTCACATTCTCATTGGTATAATATGCTATTGTTGCATCCCATCCATGCTGGATACGTAAAGAATCGGTAGGGATCATTACTTCCCAAGTCTCTTCAAAATCCCATTTCCAATATTCTATTTGCCCTGTTTCGTCTTCTGCATCGACAAGGATATTCAACCAATTATCTTCATGGGTCAATCCATTCTCAAATCGTGTTTTTTTAACTTCTACAAAATAAAGGCTGTCAATATCAGGAACATCCATCATTAACACTGGCATAGATTCATATTGGATACCGTCCTCTGTTATAATATTCAAAGTATAGGTATTCCCTGGGATTCCTTCTAAATGTTTGTCTTCAGTTTCATACCATCCATCTTGTTTATCTATTAATTGATAACTATTCCCTTTATCGTCAATGATATGGATATCAGCGCCTAAATAGGGTTCGGCATAATACAATTGGTCAACCGGTCCAGAATTCGTGAGGTGAACTTTAAATGGGCCCACCTCATCGGTTATCAGCCCTTCCACTACCAATAAATTTTGGGTATCAATCTTATCCAGTGTAGGAGTGAATTTCTCTATGCATGAAGGAAGAATAAGGATAGTTCCAATAAAAACCGACAGTGCAATATTAATTTTTCTTATTATCATTCTTTCATGGAAACTCTCTCTTTTCCTTCCAAATGCTATTTAAACGGAGTTGTCATATACCCTTCAATATCGGTCCAGTGATTAAGCATGATTTTCCTTTTCAACTTCAATTGCTCGATCAGGTCGGGACCAAGAAGAAAGGTGTCTTCATACCGGGGATCGGTGGCATGGCAGATCAGATCCATCCCTCCATCCTGGAGAAGAGTGATTAATTGCTGGGTATTATCCAGTTCATCACGCATGATTGTGTTAAAAACCTGAAGGTCAGGATCACCTTCCCAGGTAGGTGCTTTGTCTGGTCTGTGGGGCGGATTACTTAGCTTTTCTGCATTCCTGTCCCTGATAGCCTGTGCCTCCCCGAAATTTCCGCAGCTCCTCATGATGCTGCAATGTATGCGCAGGGCCTTGGCCATGTTTCTGATAAAATTATTCTCCGGTGCAGTTTCCGGTAATCTTTCCATCAACATGATAGCCTTATTTACCATGGAAACATATTTGCTTATTGCTCCTGCTTCCACCGTTCTGTGTGCACCGTGAATATCTGTATAGTCCATTCTGCCCTCTGTTTCAGAGGCATTGAAAACATGGGGGAGAAAATAAGCCTCTTCATCTTTTGTAAGTAGTTGTGGTGCAATCACAAGCGGCCTTGTAATGTGCCTGGCCGATACACCCCAATATATTCCGGAAACGCCTCCGGCAGCGGTGGACTTATAGTTATTTGCCTCTTCCAGTGCCATAAATGCATCATAAAGCCGGTCTGCCGCATGTTCACCGGCCCATTCCGCACACAGCAGACGCAACTGCTGCAGCTCCGCAATCTGTCCTTCCGGTACAGGCGTATTCATATACTTTACAAGCATTGAGGTCAGTTTGTCTACAACTGATGGGAGATCATAACCCCGGTCATACAACGACCTGAAACTGATGAATACTGTATTCGCCTCACTTTTCCCCAGCGCATTAATGCTTCTGAGGATTTCAATGGGATCAAATAAACCCCTGACGGGATAGTTGGCAATGATTTCACTTCCTATGGCCTGAACCTCATATACATCAATATCGTCGGTATTGCTCTGGAAATAACAATATTCCGGCAAATGCTGATAGATATCTTTCTTCTCTTCATCGGAGAACATGGAACCGGTCAGGTAGATCGAGATTTCTTTCCCGGCTTTTGCAGCGCCTGATTTGAAAGAATTCATCAATGAAGCCACCCGTTCACCCATGCTATTGTTTTTACATTGTGTGGGACCATTGGGACCTGTGTATTGCCAGTCGGACCAGCAAATGCCCGATCCGGAATCATTGGTTTTAAAAAAGAATGTATGAATTCCAGGTACGTTTTTAAGCAATTCCGCCACCATGTTGGAATACATCTCCTGGGTTTCCTTTAGATCGATACAAGGGGCAAAGGCCGGTTGGTTCCCCCGCCTGGGATGATCAACCCGGGGTCCGCGTAATTGCGGATATGCTTCAAAAAAGGCTTCGGGTATGAAATTCGGTTCATAGCACCAGAAAGCTGCTTCCAGTCCGAATTCACGCAAGATCTTTGCTTTGGCCAGGAGCAATTCCCGGTTCTTTCTTACAAATTCAGCGGGTATAAAAGGGGTAATTTGGTGATCGGGGAAGAATTTATAAGGGGTGGGATTATAGCTTGCATATTCATACCAGAAATTGTTTCCTGCAGGAATCTCATAAAACCCTTTATCGGCCAGGGTACTGATGTTGACTTCCACTCTTCCGAATGGCTTCAGCCGGGCGGCCTGCCGGGCCAGCTCACGAAACTCAGTAAGGTCTCTTATAGGAGCATGAATAACTAATACCTTTTCCCCTTTTTCCTGAAACACTGTTGCTGCTCCTGATTGTAACCCGGCATAGTAATTGCCGGAACCATTTGTGAAAACAAGGATTAAAAACAGAAGGGCTGTTATTGTTATTTGCCTGATACTATTCATGATGACAAAAAATTAAGTTAAAATTATCGACTATTTCTACCGTGACTCGTTAAGAAAAGGCCCTTCACGCTTAAAGCTGTTTCATTTCACCACCACCATCGCCGGTTCACTTTCGTTCCACCGGTTATCAACCGCAACAACCTCATAATACAGACCCTTCGGGCTAAATGGAACAGCATCGGTAACCGAGGTTTTCAGCACCGATCAGATCAGGGTATTTCCCGGCAATGAAAAACGACATGATCCCGCCCATGCTATGGCCGATCACCGCACGGCTGGATCGCTCTGCCAGCGTCCTGTAAGTACTGTCAATATAACTAACAAGCTCAAGAAAATAATCCTTGAACTGCACCTGGTAGTTTATGTTGGAATGATTTCCGATGTTATAAGGACGAAGATCTGTGTCTTTCGAACGACCGTTCCATGCGACAAGAATTACTCCATTATCATTTACGAGTTGCTCAACTCCTGGTATCTTCAACTCATGACTTCCGGTATTCCCGTGAAAATAATAGATCACCGGATAGCGTTTTTGCGAGGTACCATAGTCGACCGGAAGAAATATCCTGTAAGGTTTTTCGCGGTCGAGAACCTTGCTGAAATGGGAGAAGTCCTCCTGTGCCATTAAACAGTCCGATACGATCATGATCAAAAACAAACCGGTTAATGCCGTAAGGAGGTTCATTCTATTTGAATACTTCATGGAGCAGTACTTTTTAAAGCCAGGGAACAACATTAATTTAAAAATTACAAAACCTTATTAAAATTGAAGTAATGTGCCTAAAAATAAGTTAAAAGTTTTAATTATCTTTCAATAACTTGATATTTAACAAAATATTTATTCCCTTTACTTTTTATATCATCATCGGTTTTACCAGGTAAAACGGATGGTGTGTTAATATTTTTTTACGATCACTACATTCAGATTAATAATTTTGAATTATGAAAAGGATTGCAGCGCTATGTACCGGATTGTTTTTCGCATCAGCCGGTAATGCGCAATACCAAGCGGTCATACACAGAAGTGTTTCCGGCGCCGAAGCGCCTGTGAGTGTATCAGGAGTCTATGCCATACCCGGCACGACATACATCCTGGTAAATGATATTTCATGCGAGAAAAGTACACTCTTTCTTGGTAAGGATGTGACCCTCGATTTGAATGGCTATACCATTAAATACGCTGACGGACAGTATGAACACATTCCCAATTCAGGATTTGAAGAGGGTCTGGCAGGATGGGACCTGTCCAAAGCTCCCGGGACAAAACTTGAGAATACAGCCGATGTGCATGTGTTTCTGGGGGAAAAACTGCTGAGCCTGCAGGCAGGGGATGAGATCACTTCGCAATACATTACCCTTCCGGTGGCAAACCGATCCTATTTTGCCATGTGCGGTGTTACGGGAAGATATTACCACGATATGAAGGAGTATCCGGATGATGAAATGAAGGTGAGCGTGTACGTGGAAGATGAAAATGGCAATGAAGTAAGGTGCATGACAAAATACGGAGACGGGACCATGGTGAGCTGCCCGGTTGAAAAGAAATCACCGCGTTTAGGGGGAGGGTTTGTTTATGCACATCTGACCAATATACCGGCAGGAAAATACCGGGTACGCATTAAAGCCGACACGGATTGCCTGGTGGATGAAATCGATATCCGGCCGGCCATGGATGCAGGCATCAGCATTATTGAAAATACAACACCCCTGGCGCATTATGATCATGTCATTAGGGAGTCATATCCTCCGGTTATGCCAGCTTTTTATGATTATACTGAAGATTTTGATACCGGCTGGCCGCTTTCATCATTGCCCCGGGTAAGCGGGAGGGGTACCATTACCATTAAAAACGGCATCATAGAAGGTGGTGTGGCCGGCATTCAGTCATGGGGTATTCAGTCGTCTGCCCCCGATGTGAAAATCATCCTTGAAAATGTAAAGTTCGTTACACAGGGTATTAGTTCGGGGGCTGCGGACATGTTGTGGGCCAGTGTCAACAATTGCAGGTTTGAAGTGGATATGCCTTTTCTTATTCAGCGGCATGTTAATCTATGCTCCGTTGTAATACGAGGCAATCAGGCTTCAGAAGTAACCAATTCTGAATTCTATGGCGGGCAGGGTTGCCTGTCCATCAAAGGGAAATACTCTTTGGTGCATGATAACCTGTTTGTGAACGACCAGTGGGTCACAAACCATTACAGCATCATGGGAACCGGCGACAGTTCAAAGATATATAATAACAGGTTTGAACCGAAGCAGGGATCGGGCATTTATGTGGCCCGGTATACGGAGGTATTCAATAACCTTTTCAGGATAGAAACATCGGCTCCTACCTGTGAATACGGAAGGGGGGGATACAGCACGGCGGCTGTAAGACTGGGGGACTACAACGCACTGCCCGGCTCACCGAATGCTTCGGTTGGCAACAGGATTCACGGTAATAAAATTTACATCACTGCAAAGAATTATCCCGATCCGGAGGAATTCATTCCCATGTCATGGGGGATATATTACAGTGCAAGGGGCGGGGAGAATTATGTGTATGAAAACGATATCACAGTAAATAAAACGGATACTTCCTCAAAAGTTTTGACTGCCGCATTTTATATCTGTGGGGGGCCTGAATACTTTGGCGGTCAGTTTTATAACAACCATATCACCACCAATGTGCCGGCAGCCTGGATTGCTTCGAAGTATGGCGGGGCCTCAAATTCCGAAATTTATAATAACACGATTTTCCCGCTGGCGGATGCCAGGTTCAAAACATTCAGGATCGGAAGTATGGGTTGCGATGAATGTGTGGCGAAAAATGTTGTATTCAGGTCAAATACAATAGTAGGACAAAAATTTGCACTGGCTGTCACTGATCAGGACCACAGTTTTGCGGTATATTGGGTATTAAAAATAAAAGTTGCAGATACCGAAGGGTTTCCGGTTAAGAATGCTGATGTTACCATCCTGGATAACCGTAATGCCGTTACACTGAAAACCAAGACGGATGAGAATGGGAATTTAACTGTTGAATTACCGGAATATACAGTAGAGGGAACGAAGAAGAAAGTTTCTTCCCCCTATACGATTGCAGTGGGCAATATCAGAAAAGAAGTTGAATTGGACAGCAATAAGGAAATCCTTATTCACTAAAAAAAGTTCAGAATGCATGCCGGATATTTAAGATCATATGGCAAATCCATTTAATTAATATATGAGTATTTGGTTGCGTTTAATTCTATTTTGATTGATAGAATGAGTATTCCTTATTAGATCCGTTGTTGTACCTCATGGACTCGATTATTATTTGAAACTGGTCACTTATAGTTGAATAAAGGCGCCATTTAGGTTCCTTAAATAATGAAATTTTAAGCTTTGAATCCATTATTATTAGTGATAAATCTTGGCCTATAGCCCTCCACGTAGAAGATTTTTACTAATGAAGCGTTTGATAATCAGGACAATTGTTAAACCTCGGAAAACATCATGGCCAAATAGTCTTTTAGAATTCTCCATATAAATGATTACTGTATAAGGAACAGAATTAGATTATTATAGCGTTTTTTCAAAATGTCTTTTGCAAAATTTGTAATTAATAAATACCTTTGCTAACCAATCAATTCGTTCTTTTTTGATAGGTATTAACTTACGTTTACTTATTTTATTAATTATTAACAAATATATGAAACAAAATATCAATCTTATACCCTTACAAAAATTTGTTTTGATAGCCCTTCGAGTGTTGATCGGCTGGCATTTGTTGTACGAGGGTATATCAAAGTTACTCATTTCCGACTGGTCATCAGCAGGATTCTTAAGTGAATCAAAATGGATCCTGAAAGGATTTTCCGGTTGGATTGTCTCCAATGCAGGTGTATTGAATGTCGTGGACTTTATGAATATCTGGGGACTTATGGCAATTGGAGTGGGGCTGATCATTGGTCTGTTTACCCGGACGGTAGCTATTAGTGGGACAATTATGCTCCTGTTATATTATTTGAATAATCCACCTCTGATCGGACTGGAATATACACTCCCCTCGGAAGGGAGCTATCTGATCGTCAGTAAAACCCTGATTGAGGCAGCAGCATTATTTGCTCTGGCTGTATTCCCGGCAGGATCTTTTGCAGGATTGGATAGTATCAGACGGAGGTTTAGATTTCGTAATCATAAAAAAGAGGCATAATTATTATGGAAAAAGAAAAAGACCCCATACAGAAACCTACAACTTCGCTTAAGCGCAGGACATTATTGAAAGCGTTAGCCGGTATACCCGTTCTTGGCGTTTTTAGCTTTGAGGTGATTAAGAAATGGAGTTTTGAGCAAAAAAAGAAAAACAGGGTAATTGAGTTACTGGGATTAGAAAATCTGAAGGCGCCTATTGCCGTAAAAAGTTTATCGTCCAAACTGGGCGATCCACTCCGGATTGGGATGATCGGATTCGGCAGCAGGGGCCGGCAGTTATCAAATGGGCTTGGCTTTATGCATCCGGCTGAAGTTGAGAAAAGAAAAAAAGATAATTCTCTGGACGGATGGCTTGAGCAGGAAAACTTAAACGTGGCCATGGTTGGCATTTGTGATGTGTTTGATCTGCACGCGCAGAACGGGCTGGCAACTGCACAAAATGATATCCGGCCGGGTGGCGGCACAGGATTAAAACTTCCTGTGAAACGATACCGTACATACCAGGATATGCTGGCCGATAGCGATATTGATGCCGTGATGATTGCCACCCCGGACCATCATCATGCACCCATTACGGTTGAAGCAGTGAAGGCCGGCAAACATGTATATTGTGAGAAGAGTGTAGCCCTTTCGGAGGATGAATTAAATACTGTATATAATGCAGTTAAAAACAGCAATGCTGTATTTCAACTTGGGCACCAGGGTCCCCAGAATGTCATTTTCCGGCAAGCTAAGGAAATTATTAAGAAAGATATTTTGGGGAAGATCACACTGATAGAGACAACCACCAACCGAAATACGGCCGACGGGGCCTGGATCAGACACCTCGATGCAAATGGGAACCCGAAACCCGGTGATGAGAAATCAATTGACTGGCTGCAATGGCTGGGATCCCGGCCATACGTGCCTTTTAGTATTGACAGGTATTACAGCTGGACCAAATGGTTCGATTACGATCTGGGCATGATCAGTCAGCTTTTCTCCCATGATTTTGATGCAGTGAATCAGTTGCTCAGGATCGGAATTCCAAAATTCGCGGTTTCATCGGGAGGCATCTACTATTGGAAAGACAACCGTGAAATCCCCGATGTTCTCCACTGTGTTTTTGAATATCCTGACCGCGATATGACATTGATATACAGCGCCGATCTTGCCTGCAGCAGGGACAGGGGTCAGGTATTCATGGGACATGATGCCTCCATGGAACTGGGTGAGTCATTAAGCATCACGGTCGATTATGATTCAACACGCTATAAGAAAAAAATTGAAGATGGGATTATCGATACTTCAGGTCCAATGATCTCAATACAACCAGGATCGGGCAAGGTGGATGCGGTAACTTCTGCCACTGAAAAGTACTATGTCTCAAGAGGCCTGACCACGACCAGTATCAACGGGCGTCAGATTGATCTTACTCATCTGCATATCAAGGAGTGGATCGATTGTATTCGCAACGGCGGAATTCCGAGTGCCAATATTGAGCGCGCTTTTGAAGAAGGGGTTGCATGCCTTATGGCACACAAATCTTACCTCGAACATCGGCGTGTTGAATGGGATCCTGTGAACAGAAAAATAGTCTGATCATGAAATCGAACAGGCTGGTTTTTCTTTCTTTTTTAGTATTAATAAGTATTGTTGGCTTTAATGCCAGGAGAAAATCTCCATTTACTTTCAGGGAAAATACGCAGGGTGTTGAACTGCTTGAAAACGGCCGGCCCGTGTTTTTTTACCAGCGGGAGCCGAGATCGTTGACCAACCAGTATGTATATAACAACTACCTGCATCCTTTATACTCCCTTACAGGTGATACCCTAACCGAGGAGTTCCCCGAAGATCATCCGCACCACAGGGGAATTTTCTGGGCATGGCACCAGCTTTATATTGGCAATCAAAGTGTTGGAGATGGATGGGTGATGGAAAGCATACATCAGGAGGTTGCTGACGTTAAGTCCGGGATACAGAAGAATTCGGCCCGGCTTGATCTTAATGTAAGGTGGAAATCTAAGTTGTGGCAGAATGGCAAGCCTTTTGTTCATGAACATACCACCATTGAGGTTCATCTCCTGCAATCGGACATCCGCATAATTGATTTTGAAATTGCCCTGGTTGCACTTGTTCCGGGAGTCAGTATAGGTGGATCGGATGATGAGAAGGGGTATGGCGGTTTCTGTACCCGTATCAGGCTTCCTGATGATATGGAATTTACATCGGCCGGTGGAAAGGTAATTCCTCAAACATTGCAAATCGTGGCAGGCTCGTGGATGGATTTCTCAGCATCTTTTGGAAAGAGCGACAAGAAAAGCGGACTAATAATCCTGTGTCATCCCAGTACGCCCAATTACCCGGCCCCCTGGATCCTCCGACAGGTTACAAGCACACAGAATATTGTTTTTCCCGGCAGGCAACGAGTAAATTTATCAATGGACAAACCTGTTGTTTTGAGATACCGCCTGGTACTACATAAAGGCAGCGCCCTGGATGTGAATATTGCTCAGCTAAAAGAACAATATGATAAGATATGAAAGGGACTGGAATATTATTGTTACACCTTGTTTTTTTAATTCCTTATACCGTTAATGGTCAGGGAGTTGATTTTATCAACAGAACCCTTCAGGATTTTGCAGCAGAACTGCGGTTTGTTGGTTCCTCAACCAGTAATAATATAACAGACGGAGTCAAAGAAACTATTGAGGGTTCAGAATATCTGAATGATATTTTTATTAAAGGGGAAATATTTACACGGAGTTCTGAACGGTTTTCAGGTATCCCAATGCACTACAACGCCTTGGAGGTTGAAATTGAAGTTCAAATGCCAGATGGAATAAAACCTGTTTGCCACGCTGGCACGCATGGGTGCCATGGTGTTAGGTTATGATATATCCTTCAAGCTTTCGTCCGCACCTCCACGGCCTTATTCCTTTTCTGACATCAGTTTATCCTGCGTTATATCCCACTTACCACCATCCTTCCTGCATGTTTTCGATATCATCGGAAGCATTTGGGATTCCATTTGCCGGACCATAAAATACACTTCCTCCATAGGTTGTCAGGAAAAGCATACCCTGATTATTTATATCTGGAATTGCACGCTGTCCCCATTTGAACCGGTACCCTTCAATCTGTTTCCACGATTCACCATAATCTTCACTCCGGTAAGCCGCGTTCTGAAAAGTATTTATATAAATAATATTGGATTGCTGCGGATCCATTCCCGCTGAATTGACGCGCACCCTCTCATCGAAAACCTGTTTCCATGTCAATCCTCCGTCTTCAGTTTTGATTAGTCCTCCTTTCATATCTGTTCCGTTTCCTGTGCGGGGCCAGCAACTGACATACATGATTTCAGGATGTACGGGATCTATGAGCAGGTCATGCGGGCCATTTACAACTTCAGGCAATGGCAGTTGTATCCAGGATGCTGCCTTATCATCACTGTAATATATAACACCATCCACAACCTTTCCCACGGATTCCCCCCGTGAAAAAAGTGCAAAAAGCCTTCCATTTGAATTTTGCCGTAACTGCCATGCGAACAGGTTTTTACCAAGGCCACTGTTTGTCAAATTCCAACTATTACCTCCGTCAGAAGATTTGTAAATACCTCTCTCGAATACACTGACATAGAGTGTCCGCGATTCAGCCGGTGATGACGGATCAAGTAAAATATTGGTACAAACCGAATTTTCGGGAATGCCGGTATTATTTTTCTGCCACCTCCTGCCCCCGTCCGCGGAAACTGCTACTCCGCCCTTAAACCTGCCAAAGCCTTGTCGACCGAACATCTTTGTCCTGGGAAGATCATGAGCATTCGCCCAGACTGACCACACTTTTCCTTTTACTCCTGGATCGAACTCTACTTCATAACAGGTGTTCTGCCATTCCCTGGGAACATTACTAATAGAATGATACCAGCTTTCGCCTCTGTTAAATGTATGGAAAAGGCCTATATCTGTATAACATATAAAAAAATGATCCTTGTCGAACGGATCGAAATGGACACCATAGCAGGTAGTTACATTCAGACCGGTATTAGAATAAGAGCCATCGGTATTATTATTGCTGTACACCTGTTCCCATGTTTTTCCTCCATCAGTAGTTTTATAGCCTCGTCCGTTATCTCCTGCAAAACATACATCAGGATTGCCAGGTGCAACTCCCAGGTCAATGGGACTGCCGCCCCAGCCCGGATCATAACTTTCCTCCATCCATGAACCTTTGAAATTATTGGTAATGTAACCTCCGGGAGTAGATGATAAAAGTACCGGTTCCCAGTTTCTTCCGGCACTTATGGTTTTATATATGCAATATATTTCTTCGCTTTTACCATTCAGATTAATTACAGGATTTATTGTGGATATATAAGCCACTTCAGGTTTTGAATAACATACAGCTAATCCCTGCCTGAAATCAGGCACTCTTCTTTCAGCGACCCCTTTCAATAAGCCCTCATTGACCTGTGTCCATGTTGCGCCCATATTATCGCTCACATACATTCCTCCTTTGAATGTATCCTTATCAATTTTTAAATCAGATTGAATGTAAATCAGGTTATTATTGACGTTTTTGCCTCCTTCAACTGCAATAAGTGATTTAACAGGCAGTGGTAAGATTCCGGATTCTCCTGTTATCTCATTCACAAGAGTACAGGAACTTTCTGTAAACACAGTTACCTGATTGGTTCTGTTATCAGGAAAAATTCCCAGAACTCTTTGTCCAGGCAATTTGGCGACGATCTTCCATGTTACTCCCTGATCTGTTGACAACACTAATCTGGCAGTTTCACTTTTTTCAATATTTCCCCCCCTGGCCATATAATCAACAAGGGGCGCCACACCCAGGTAAATTCTATTGTTATCTGCAGGGTCAACTCTGACTTTCTGAATGGTACCATCCAGAGCGCCATCAATCAGATCAGAAGGTTTGAGACTGGTGCTTTGTAACCGTTCAACTTTCTTCGATTTGCTGACATCGGGAAAAACTATCTTCCATTTTTCACCTTTATCATCAGATCTGAGGAGCATACTTATTCCCGATCCCCTGTCCTCACTATGCAGGAATCCACGGGTGGCAATGTATACTGTATTTGAATCAACAGGATCAAATTCAAAATCATCAGGTACATTCCAGAGATTCTTCATCTTCCAGTTTTGCCCCCCATCGTGTGAAACATATACGCCGGTCATGTCGCAATGGGTAATTACAAAATTTTCATCGAACGGACTGATGGTAGGTTTTAAAACTCCGCCACCTCCACCGGGCCCAATCACCTTCCATACATTGTCCTGCACCTTATTCTCTTCATTATCAGAAGGATTGGTTTGACCTTTGCATCCGCCAGCTACTAATATACTCAGGAATATTACTATTGATTGTTTAAAAATTGTAATCGTGCCCATAGGTTTAATTTTATTGAGTTATGAAAATCATCCTTAGTATTATCATTACCTTATCTTAAATTAATATTTAATAATGAAACATAAGTTAAATGCAATATTATGAAATTTTATGAAATTTTAAGTAGGAATTTTTGAATACTTTTATAATTTTGGGAAAGAAAAGGTTAATGTTTATCCTTTCCGGTCATTCAGGAATTGTTGCTATCCTCAACCTGATAACTGAATATTATGAGCAGAATGATAAAACTTACAAAACAGATATTGGTATTTCTTCTATTACTGGCAGGTGCATCATGGAATGTTTTATCTGCAGAAATAATCCCGGGTAAGCTAAAACCTTTCAGGGTTCTGGTTATTATCGGAGATCAATGGAAAGATCCTGCAAGTTATTTGGTAGATATACCAAAACCAACAGGTGAATATTCAGGTTATGAAGCAACTCCTGAGGTACGCGGGGCAAGCGATTTTCATCATCTCACAATTTTATTAAAGTCGTGGGGGATTCCTTTTGATATTGTGCGTTTGGATCAGCAATTTCTTGACCGGTATATGTTCCTGAACATATCCGGGAAGCCCAGGTATGGCACCATTATCTGGGATGTAAATAAAACGGATAAATTACTGCATCCTGATTATTCGATTATTCCTGAAATGGTGAAAGACTTTGGAATTGGTCTGATCGCCCTGTCCGACCGAATTTCCCAGCCTGAAATACAAGCTCTTCTGGGTTTAAAATACACAGGAAGCTGGGAGAGCAATACTTCCATGAAGATCATGGATAGGCATTTTATTACTGAAGGTCTTTCCTCTCCTTTTGTCGTTGACAGCGGTATCATTGGCCATATGCAGCGTCAACAGGTGGAGATGTTGCCGGGGACGGTTACCATTATTGAACAGGGCTCATATCCTCAGGCCACGGCAAAAGAGTATCCATCAGGCGGACGTACGGTATGGATTGGAAATGACCATAATTACTTATTTTATTTTCAGGGTATCCGTACCCTGTTGAGAAGAGCCATTACCTGGACCCTTGGTTATAACCTGTATAAGACCTGGGAGAACGATTTGATCATGATCATGGATGATCCCGGGGGAGCCCAGAGCAGTTGGCTGGAACATTGGAATTACCCGGCATTGACCGAAGACATCATTGAAAAATATTTGATTCGGCCATTACAAGAACACCGGGCTGTGCTCAATATAAATTTCGTGGCAGGCTTTGTGAACGACCGCAAGCAAAGGCTGGAACCTACCTGGAAAGAAAATTACGTGGATGGATTTGGGGTTAAACAAGACTTTATTTCAAGTAAACGCGGTTACGACAAAGGAGTGAAACTGGGAGTTTTCGAGGTTATGTGCCATGGACTTACCCACATGCAACCTGACCTGGTTTCGGATCCGGGCTGGTACGGGGCATCACTCGATAAAGAAAGATCCGAGGTTGGGTGGTACCGGGAATTTGGAGATACAAGGCGGAAGAAGGAAATCCCTCCCGCTGAACAGGTATGGAGGATGAGAACTTCCAGGGATTGGTTAACTGAGCAATTTGGTGTCACTCCGCTGGAATTTTGTGGGGGAGGACGGGGTACCTCAATTTCTTATTTCAATAATACGGCCAAACTGGCAGGTGAGGCAGGATATGGCTGGGG
>Ga0209212_1001274_pt1 | contig 42347 bp, 36 predicted proteins | sample RifGroC2_FD_183996 | JGI IMG/M metagenome (GOLD analysis project Ga0209212, IMG submission 183996) | Groundwater microbial communities from Rifle, Colorado, USA - Groundwater C2 (SPAdes) (version 2) | ecosystem: Environmental > Aquatic > Deep subsurface > Groundwater | place: Rifle, Colorado... | reverse complement strand
TTTTCCATTGATTTGTAATATCTTCTTCATATCGGCTCCTTTCTTGGTATCTTATTGTTTTATAATTAAAACCAATACCATTTTAGGAGCCGTTACTCTAAATTTCAACTAAGTTTAACATTCTCTCTAATCCCTTTCCAGTTTTTAGTTTTATTTTTTCCTTTAACGCCTTTTTTCTCAAAATTATGTTATATAGATATATTAAAATGTATTAAATTTTGCTAAAATGGAACTTGGGTTAAGGGGGAGAGGGATTTGAAATGATTAGAGAGGCAATTGCAAAGGTCATTGAGAAAAAGAATCTGACAGAGGCTGAGATGGTCAGCACATTTGATGAGATTATGAGTGGCGGTGCAAGTCCTGCCCAGGTAGGCGCCTTTATAACTGCTCTTAGAATGAAAGGGGAGACGATTGAGGAGATTACTGGTGCTGCAAGGGTTATGAGGGAGAAGGCTCTGCATGTAAAAACAAAGGCTAAGATGGTTATTGATACATGCGGGACAGGCGGCGATGAATCAGGGACATTCAATATATCAACAACAGCGGCATTTGTAGCGGCAGGTGGAGGGCTTACAGTTGCAAAGCATGGCAATAAGTCCGTATCAAGCAAGTCAGGGAGTGCTGATGTGTTAAGGTCTCTCGGCGTTAATATTGAGGTAGCGGTGTCTCATGTAGAGAGGTGTCTTGATGAAATCGGTATAGGTTTTCTCTTTGCACCACTTCTCCACGGTGCAATGAAACATGCAATAGGTCCAAGGAGAGAAATAGGTATTAGGACAATATTCAATATATTGGGACCCCTTACAAACCCTGCCGGGGCACACTCACAGGTGCTCGGCGTTTATGATGCAAAATTAACTGAGCCTCTTGCAAAAGTTTTACAAAATCTCGGAAGCACCCATGTGTTTGTTGTGCATGGTGCAGATGGGCTGGATGAGATAACCCTTACAGGGAAGACCTATATATCAGAACTTAAACATGGAGAGATAGAAAATTATGAAATCCTTCCTGAGGATTTTGGATTTGAAAGATGCAAGAAAGAGGAACTGCTTGGAGGAGATTCGGAGACAAATGCCCGAATTGCACTTGATATATTGAAAGGTAAAAATGGACCTCATAGAGATATTGTCCTTCTCAATGCTGCTGCTGCAATTGTGGCAGGGAGGAAGTCAAAGGACTTAAGGGAAGGATTGAAAGCTGCATCTGAATCTATAGATTCAGGGAATGCAATGAAAAAGCTTGATGGATTGAGAAGATTGACTAATGAGTATAGGGAATCATAAATGAAATTCCAATATTCAAATTCCAAATCCCAATTTTAAAAATTTTAGAATTTTGGTTATTTGAGCTTATTTGTAATTTGGTGTTTAAAATTTGGTGTTTATTTTTCGTATGCTTTCAAAAATAATAAAAAGTAAAAAAGAAGAAGTAGAATATTTAAAAACAAAAACTCCTGTTTTGGAACTCAAGTCAAAGATAAGAGATATGGAGGAGACGAGGGGGTTTTTGAAGGCACTGAAAAAGGATGAGAGTCAGAAGGAGAGGACAACTAAAATAATCGCAGAGGTAAAAAAGGCATCTCCATCAAAGGGAATAATAAGGGAGGATTTTAATCCTCTAAAGATAGCTGAGATATATCAGGAGAATGGGGCTTCTGCAATATCTGTCCTTACCGATAAGGAATTTTTTCAGGGTGATATTAATTATCTGTCGGATATAAAAAAGGTTGTTACCCTCCCTCTCTTAAGAAAGGATTTTATTATAAGTGAATATCAGGTTTTTGAGTCAAGGGTATATGGTGCTGATGGATTCTTACTAATTGCCGCCATATTGGAGAAAAATCAATTAAAGGACTATATGCATCTCGGCAATGAGCTTGGAATGTCCCCCCTGATAGAAGTCCATACAAAAAAAGAACTTGATGATACCCTGTCAGTAAAGGCTGATTTGATAGGGATTAACAACAGGGACCTTGATACTTTTAAGGTTGATATAAAGACAACTGAAAAGTTGATAGAGCATATACCGGAAGGCATAACTGTTGTGAGTGAAAGCGGGATAGAAAAGAGGGATGACATATTGCATCTTAAAGAGATTGGTGTGGATGCATTTCTGATAGGCGAGTCTTTGATGAAAGAAAAAGATATTGGAAGAAAACTCAAAGAACTTTTATCCCATACATAAAACACAAATGGAACAAATTGCACGAATGTTTTGATTTTTTTATTTGTGTAATTCGTATATTCGTGAAATTTGTGTTCTATGTTCTGTCTTATAATTCTTCGTGAGCTTCGTGGTTAATCAGGTTTTTGTTCTTATGTTTGGCTTCTTTTGGTGGTAATCTGTATTCTGCTCAAATGTGTAGGCTGCCCTTATTACAGTCTCCTCATCAAAGTGTCTTCCAATAATCTGAAGTCCTATCGGCAGTCCATTCTTACTGAAGCCGCAGGGGATTGAAATGGCAGGGACACCTGCAAGATTGACAGAAATAGTGAATATGTCCGAGAGATACATCTGAATCGGATTATCAAATTTTTCCCCGATTTTAAATGCAGATGTTGGTGCGGTGGGGGTAATCAGGATGTCGCAGTTTTTGAAGGCATCATCAAAATCCTTCTTTATAAGTGTCCTTACCTTTTGTGCCTTAAGGTAATAGGCATCATAGTATCCTGAGCTTAATGTGTAAGTTCCCAGCATTATCCTCCTCTTTACCTCTGCCCCAAAACCCTCTCTCCTTGTCTTTTTATACATTGATAACAGGTTTTTTGAATTATCTGTCCTGTAGCCATACTTTACACCATCATATCTCGCAAGATTTGAGCTTGCCTCTGCAGGTGCAATTACATAATAGGCGGAGACTGCATAGTCTGTGTGAGGGAGAGAGACTTCTTTAATTTCAGCACCAAGTTTTTTAAAGATTTCAATTGCACCTTTTACAGATTTTTCTACATCCCCATCCATTCCCTCTACAAAGTATTCCTTTGGAATGCCGATTTTTAACCCCTTTACATTATTAAGAAGGGATTTTGTAAAATCAGGGACAGGGACATCTGCGGATGTAGAATCAAGAGGGTCTTTTCCGCTTATAACATTCATTAAAATCGCTGTGTCTGTTACATCTTTTGTCATTGGTCCAATCTGGTCAAGGGAGGATGCAAATGCGACAAGCCCAAAGCGGGAGACTCTTCCGTATGTAGGTTTTAATCCTGTGATGCCGCACATTGAGGCAGGCTGTCTTATAGAGCCCCCTGTATCTGAGCCGAGAGAACCTGCACATTCATCTGCCGAAACTGAAGCGGCGGAGCCTCCGCTTGAGCCGCCGGGAATTGCATCTAAATTCCAGGGGTTTCGTGTTACACCAAAATGCGATGTCTCAGTTGATGAACCCATGGCAAATTCATCCATGTTTAATTTTCCAAGGAATACAGCACCACTGTCTCTTAATTTTTTTATTACAGTTGCATCATAAGGAGGGACATAGTTTGAGAGTATCTTTGAGCCGCATGTAGTCCTCACCCTTCTAATACATATCAAATCCTTTATTGCGAGTGGAATTCCGAGGAGTGGTAGGTCTTTGCCTGCATTTATTTTATTATCTATATCTTCAGCCTGTTTCAGTGCATCATCCTTTGTAAGGGTTATAAATGAGTGAATATCCTTCTCAACCCTCTCAATCCTTTTAATAAATTCCAGTGTCAGTTCCCTTGCACTTATCTCTCGTCTTTTTAATTTTTCCTTCAATTCATGGATGGTGAGGTTGTGTAATTCCATTTATGCCTCTTCTATAATCTTCGGAACCTTGTAATATCCTTTATCTTTATCGGGTGCATTATCAAGGGAATTACCTTCTAAAAATAATTCCCTACTCACATCATCCCTGAAGATGTTTTTTACCGGCAGGACATGGGATGTAGGCTCAACACTGTCTGTATCAAGCCGATTCAGCTTGTCTATATGGGTAAGTATGTTGCTCAACTGTTCGGCAAACCTCTCCTTTTCCGCATCGGTAAGCTCTAACCGTGCCAATTCAGCTACATGCTCTACTTCCTTAATTGATAATTTCATATATAAGTTGTGGAGTTAAGGAGTTTAGGAGTTCAGGCATTTTTAACTCCTCAATTCTTTAAATCCTAAACTCTTTTCTATCTCCTATGCGATGCCTTTTTGCTTCTCCATCTCCTTCTTAACTTCTTCTTTTTTGTCTTGCTTGCCATTTTCAAATCCCCCTTTCTAATATTTGACAGTTAGATAGATTTAAAAATATAACATAAAAATAAAAACTAATAAAGAGGATTAGATTATTATTAACAAAAACTTAGAAAACAGGACATTTCTACTTTGGCTTGACAGAAAGAGAATATGCCTTGACATTTTTGCAACAGGTTGTTATATATTAAGAATACGGAGAAAATCTTTTATCCTGAAAAAACATATTAATCCCTTTTTTGTTTAAAAACCAATTGGAAATTATATTGGAGGTTATATTGAAGGTTGGAAGGGGGGATAAACCTGTATGCCGGGGATTAAGGTTAAGGAAAACGAATCCTTTGAAAACGCCTTAAGAAGATTTAAGAAGCAGTGTGAAAAGGCTGGCATTTTATCTGAAATCAAAAAAAGAGAGTATTACGAAAAACCCAGTATAAGAAGAAAAAAGAAGATGATAGAAGCAAGAAAGAAGTTAGGACAATTTGGTGCACGGTATTACTAAAAAGGAGTGTTATGCATCTTAAAGAGAGGCTGATGGAGGATATGAAGGATTCCATGAAGAAGGGGGAACAGGTCAGGCTCTCTGCAATTAGGATGGTAAGGGCCGGGATAAAAAATAAAGAGATAGAACTCGGCAGGGAGCTTAAAGATGAGGATGTGGTGGGAGTTATTACCTCTGCAATAAAACAAAGGAAGGATTCTTATACCCAGTTCCTGAATGGCAACAGAATGGATTTGGCTGAGAAAGAGAAGAAGGAGATAGAAGCTCTTTCAATATATTTGCCTGAGCAGATGGGTGAAGACGAGATAAAAAAAAGGCTCAGGGAAATTATCTCAGAGACAGGAGCGGCTACATCTAAAGATATCGGAAAGGTAATGAAGATTTTAATGCCAGAGCTGAAAGGTAAGGCAGATGGTAATTTAGTCAATAGGATTGCAAGAGAGATGCTGCCTTAATCTTAATACTCCTTTAGTGTAAAGATTTTTAACAATAATCCTCTCATTATTTAAGTGAAGCCTTTCAATCTTATATTGCCTTTAAGGAAAGCCATACAGCCAAGCAATGCAGTGTGTCATGTTTTTATTGTTTAATCATATTTATGGAGGATGACTGTGGGCGGTTACATCCCTGATGAATTGATAGAAGAGATAAGGGTTCGCAGTGATATAGTTGAGGTAATATCTGACCGCGTTCTATTAAAAAAGAGCGGGGCCAATTATAAGGGACTTTGTCCTTTCCATTCTGAAAAGACCCCTTCATTTATTGTAAGTCCTGCGAAACAGATATTTCATTGTTTTGGCTGTAATGAGGGGGGCAATGTATATCAATTTGTAATGAAGATAGAGAATATTTCTTTCCCTGACTCGGTCTTATTACTTGCAAGAAAATACGGCATCAATATAACCGACCAGAAGATAAAGGGTGTAAACAGCAGTCAAAAAAATACTCTTTATGATGTAAATGCTATGGCCGCTGAGTTTTTCCAGAGACAGTTGTCAGATTTGCCTCAGGGAAAGACAGCAAGGGAGTATTTGAGGAAAAGAGGGATAACCGATAATATTATTGAATCTTTTAAAATAGGGTATGCATCCACTTCATGGGATGGAGTCCATCAATTTTTAAAGAAAAAAGGGATTTCCACTGATATTCAAAACAGTGCGGGGCTAATAAAAGAAAGGGAAAATGGCGGTGGATATGTTGACAGATTCAGGGAAAGGATTATATTTACAATATCAGATTCAGAAGGCAGGGTTGTTGGTTTTGGCGGGAGGATATTAAACGATACAGATTCAAGGCCAAAATACTTAAATTCACCTGAAACGCTCGTTTACAAAAAAGGGAATATTCTTTATGGGCTTAATATTACAAAAGATTCTATAAGGAAGAGTAAAGAGGCATTTTTAGTGGAAGGGTATTTTGACCTTATAACCGTGTATCAGCATGGCATAAAGAATATTATTGCCACATCAGGAACGGCATTGACAGAAGACCATGCGAGGATTTTAAGAAGATATACAGATACCGTTACACTTGTTTTTGATGGGGATGAGGCGGGGAGGAATGCGTCTGACAGGGGTGGGATAGTTCTTCTGAATGGAGGAGTCAAGGTTAAGGTAATTTCGCTTCCTCATGGAAATGACCCTGACAATTTTATTAGAGAAAAAAGTGGAGAGGGTTTTTTAAATATCGCCAGAGAATCAAAGACCTTCATGGAATATATAATAAATAAGGCAATAGCTGAATCAGATTTAAAGAGTTTGGATGAGAAGATAAGATGCATTAATAGTGTCATTCCGTTTTTATCTATTATAAGTAACTCTGTAGAAAGAAGTATATATTTATCACTCCTTGCCGAGAAGACAGGTGTTTCTGAAAAGGCGATAATGGATGAGATGAGTAAAAAGGAATACAGAATGCAGAATACAGAATACGTAACTAAAAAATCTTCAACTCCGCACTCCGCACTCCGCACTCCGCACTCTCATAACAAGGCTGAAAGAATACTTGTTCAGTTGATGCTTTTGGATAATAAAAATATAGAAAAGATTAAGAGGCATATTTCAATTGATGATTTTAAAGATAATGACTTGACAGAGATAGCATCTGTCCTATTTACTCTTTCTAATAGTAATGATAATATGACCATTTCTCATATTATGGATATGCTGTCAGGTGAGAGGTTAAAGAAACTGGTATCTGAAATGGTGTTTGAAGATATAGAGTATCAGGAGGTGGATAAAAATATAGGAGACTGTATAAGATATATAAAGAAAAACAGGATAGATATAAATGAGCTTGTAAAACAGTTGAAAACTGCAGTATCTGAAGGAAATCATCAGCAGTTTAAGGAGTTGCAGGGGCAGATTTTAAAAATAAAACAGAATTCAATAATACATGATTCATAGTATAAAATAAATAGCGTAAAGTGAATTTAATTTTGCATATTGATTTAAGATATATGCATAGCTTGGAGGAAAAATAAATTATGGGAAGAAGGCCAAAGATGGCGGAAGTAAATCGTCTTATCTCTATGGGAAAAGAGAAAGGGTATCTTACCTATGAAGAGGTCAATGATGTATTGCCTCCGGATATTGTATCGGCAGAGCAGATTGATGACATAATGATGCTCTTTGGTGAGATGGATATAGAGCTTGTTGAGGCAGGTCAAAAAAAGCAGAAGATTGCACTGGCAATGGATGTAAAAGAGAGGATAGAGGAAGAATTTAAAATTGAAGAAGATGCATTGATATCCTCAGATGACCCTGTGAGACTATATCTTAAAGAGATGGGTACAGTGCCTCTGCTGACGAGGGAAGGGGAGGTAGAGATTGCCAAGAGAATTGAAGAGGGGCAGAATGAGGTTATCTATGCAGTTGTGAATTGCCCTATTACAATAAGGGAAATAGCCTCTCTTGGCGAGAAATTGAAGGGGGGAAAGATACCGGTTCAAGAGGTTGTTAACTGGGGAGATGTAGATGAGGCAGATGGGAGCAGAATAAGAGAAGAGACAAAGAAGGTATTGAAGCTGATTAAGGGGTTAAAGACTGTAAGCAATAAACTGAACAGTCTCAGGGTGAAGCTTAAGGGCAAACTGAATGATAAAAAAAGGGGAAAGCTCTTAGAAAATGAGAAGGCAGTAAAAGGTCATGTTACAAAGATTATAAAAGATATAAACCTTGACCATATTCAGATGGATAGGATAATACAGAAGATAGCAGGTTTTGTAGAGAGGATACAGAAAACTGAGGATATAATATTGAAGCATTTTAAGGAACTAAAGATAACCCCTGAAGATTATAGGATTCTTCTGAAAAATATGAAGAAAAGCGGTAATCTGGTCAAAGCGGGGAACGGGAGGGGTATTCCCAAAAAGGTGATCATTGAATTGGGAAAAAATGTAAAAAATATACACAGGAGAATACAGAGGATAGAGCATGAAGCAGGAATGACGAGAAATGAACTTGTTGAGACAATAAGGGCGATAGAGAGCGGCAGGATAAAAGATAAGCTGGCAAAGAGGGAACTGGCTGAGGCAAATTTAAGACTGGTTGTCAGTATTGCAAAGAAATATACGAACAGGGGGCTTCAGTTTCTTGATCTCATTCAGGAGGGGAACATAGGACTCATGAAGGCAGTTGATAAGTTTGAATATCGGCGGGGGTATAAATTCAGCACCTATGCGACATGGTGGATAAGACAGGCTATTACCAGGGCGATTGCAGATCAGGCAAGGACAATCCGTATTCCAGTCCACATGATTGAGACAATAAATAAGCTGATAAGGACATCAAGGCAGCTTGTACAGGAGATAGGAAGAGAGCCGACATCAGAGGAGATTGCGGAGAGGATGAGTCTTCCTGTAGAGAAGGTAAGAAAGGTTCTAAAGATTGCAAAGGAACCCATCTCTTTGGAAACACCTATTGGTGAAGAGGAAGACAGTCATTTAGGTGATTTTATAGAAGATAAAAAGGTTATTTCTCCTGTTGAGTCAGTAGTAAAGATGAATCTGAAGGAGCAAACCTTGAAGGTTCTTCAGACATTGGCTTCAAGGGAAGAGAAGGTATTGAGAAAGAGATTTGGAATTGGGGTGGACAGCGAGCATACGCTTGAAGAGGTAGGACAGGATTTTGATGTTACAAGGGAGAGGATAAGACAGATAGAATCAAAGGCGCTGAGAAAGCTGAGACATCCCAGCAGGAGTAAATTGCTGAAGAGTTTTATTGAAGGGTGAGCAGCAAATAAATTCAAAATCAGATATTAAAATTATGGAAATCATTTTTAAGATCTGATATGTTACTATAATTTTTGCATTTGATATTTGAGTTTTTTTCATGGGGCCCATAGCTCAGCTGGAAGAGCTACCGGCTCATAACCGGTAGGTCCCTGGTTCGAACCCAGGTGGGCCCATTATAAAAAAACAAAGATTCAATCAGCCCCAGGTCACGGAGAAAAGCATAAAAGTTTGATTTTTGTCTCTGTGTCTTCTGTGAACTCTGTGGCAAATCTCTATGCCGATGTAGCTCAGGGGCAGAGCAGCTGATTCGTAATCAGCAGGTCATGGGTTCAATTCCCATCATCGGCTTAAATGAAATCAATAGGTTATCCAGCATTAACTACACCCACCTTATTAAAATTGTGCAGTAGACTTGCCATTGATAGCATTGTCTAATACATCCACCGCTTTAACCATGTGCGAAGGTGCAAGGTGTGAATACCTCAAGGTCATAGTCAAGGTCTTATGTCCTAACAATCTTGATACTGTGGTAAGGTCAACACCTGCCATGATTAAATGACTTGCAAAGGTATGTCTTAAATCGTGAAATCTGAAATCCTTTATCCCTGCCTTTCTGCAAGCTGATTTAAAGCTCCTCTTTACATCCTTAAATCTTTTACCTGCATCATCTACAAAAACATAAGGACTATCTAATCTTCTTGGTATTCTTTGCAGAGTATCCCTCAAGGTCTGGTTAATAGGTATCTCCCGCCTCTCTCCATTCTTTGTTATATCAAGGAGTATAAAGCAATGCTTAAGGTCAATATGCTTTTCCCATTCAAGAGATAGTATCTCCTCTTTTCTGCATCCTGTATTTAAGGCTGTAATGACTATTGGCTTTAAGTGAGGACTGCAAACATTGATTAAGGCTTGACACTCCTCTTTTGAGAGATACCTTAACCGCCTGTTATTCTCTGGTAATAGCTTGCACTTTCTCACTCTCTTTAAAGTTTCTCCCTCAACCATATTCCAGTCAACCGCCTTTGTAAACGCATGTTTCAGGGTTGCAATGTGTCTGTTTATCGTTGCAGGTTTATTGCCTTTCTGTAATCTCTCTGTCTGATATTGTTCTAATAACATGGTATTAAATCTTCTCAAAGGCAGGTTTCCAAAGGCTTCTGATAGCTGGTTAATATTCAGTTTTTTTCAGTAGCTACCCTATCCCCTGAAAGATACTTACCTGTTTTTAGCCTGTAGCCTGATAATAAGCCTGCTATCAAGTGCATCTGCTATCTTTTTAAGAGTAGAAAGTTTTGGTAATCCATGAGTCAACCCTTCAATCCTTGCAATCGTTGATTGTGGCATTCCTGTTCTTTTGGCTACATCATCCTGTGTCATTTTCTTTTTTATTCGTTGTTCAATGATGCTTTTGGTAAGCTCATATTCGGGAAGTAGTTTTTTATATGCCTCTCTAACAGCCTTGCTCTTTAATAACTTTTTCCTGTGTTCCTTATAAGTGTAAGTCATAATATCACCCCTTTCTTGAGATATAGTCTTGCATTCGTTTAAGAGCTATTTCTATTTCATTTTGTGGTGTCTTTTCTGTCTTCTTTGTGAAACCATGCAGTAGAATGAATTTTTTACCTGTGTAAGCAAAGTAAAAAATTCTATGTATATTTGCCCTGTCTTTTATTCTTATTTCAAAAAGTTTTCTATAACCCTTAATGGATTTTACATAAGGTTCTTTTACATTCAATCCATATTCCTCAAGTAAGTCTGCAATAAAGATATATCTGGATTTACTCTCCGGGGATAAGGAATCAATAAACTCCTCTACTGGTCGCTTGTCAGAAGATGCAACATAATACTCAATAGACCATTTCATTGTTAAATTAACTATATAGCAATCCTGCTATAAAGTCAAGTAAAAATAATCTTACTTATTGGTTGCTTATAATTTCGGGATAAGTGAGGTTATATGCTGGATAATCTTCTTCTTGCTTACAAAAACCCTGTTTAAATCCCTTTTCTCATGCAGGGTGATACTCTGGTATTTCCTGATTTTTACTGATAGCATACTCAAGTATCATTCTGTTATAGTGTGCAGTAATTGTGCAGTTAATAAGAGAAAATAAGGGATAACAGGGTATAAATCTGCTATCCCTTAAATTCAGGTTTTGCAAGTATTGAAACCAGTAGCAAGTAAGGTATAAAATAATGAGTGAGCTTTGAAATCATTCGTAATCAGCAGGTCATGGGTTCAATTCCCATCATCGGCTTAAATGAAATCAATAAATGCTATTTATAATCTCCCAGACCTCAAGATTGATATTGCAAGCCAGAGTCCTAAAAGTCCTGCCACAATATAGCCTATTACACCGAGCATGGGGAAACCAAATAGGAGTGGTTCCTTGCCTGAGAGCATTACTACTGACGAGCCGATTACGATGGCGGATATGATGAGGGAAAAGGATAGGCGGTTGCTTGATTTGTCCATATCCATTATGAGCCTGTCAAGTCCGCTGTGGACAAACTCAATTTTCAGTTTGTCCTTCATGACCTTTTTCAAAATATAGCTTAACTGCCCCGGTATGTCTTTTACAATATCGCTTAAATCACTTATGGTTCTGTATGCCTTTGTAATCTGATACGAAGGGCTTAATCTCTTTCTTATCAATTCCATAGCAAAAGGTTTTGCCTCTTCAAGAATCAGAATATCGGGGTCAAGTGCCCTCGCAAGCCCCTCAATAGTGATAAAGGTCTTGCCGAGGAGTATGAGTTCATTGGGCACCCTTGCCTTGTAGTTCAGTGCCAGCTGAAATACATCACTTAAGATTTTTCCTGCCTGTATCTGCCTCAGTGCCTTGCCGTAATAAGGGTCTATCAAATCCTGCAGGTCATTCTTGAATGCCTTAGTGTCCACATCCTCAGTTAGAAGCCCAAGTCGGATATATTCATGAATAAGTTTGTCGTAATCAAGCTCAATCAGGGATAAAAATGTATTTGCGAGACTCTCCATGATATCATCATCAATCTTCCCCACTATGCCGAAATCTACAATCCCTATTTTATTGTTTTCCATTATCAGAAAATTCCCCGGATGGGGATCGGCATGGAATATGCCGAATTCAAGTATCTGCCTTAAAAATGCGTTGGCACCATTCTTTGCTATGAGCTTTTTGTTATACCCGGCCTCTTCTAATTTTTTTATCTCATGGATTGGAATCCCCTCTATCCTCTCCATGGTTAAAATATCCTTTGTTGTGTAATCCCAGTAAATCTTTGGTATGTAAACAGTATCATCCCCCTCAAAATTATTTTTAAACTTTACTGCATTGCTCCCCTCAAGATTAAAATTCAGCTCTCTCCTGATTGTCCTTGAAAACTCCTCAACTATACCCGTAGGGTTGTAGAGCTTGCCGTGGGGAAGGTATCTCTCAATTAGATTTGCCAGATAGAAGAGTATGCTTATATCAGATTCCAGCATCTGCCTTAAGCCCGGACGCTGAACCTTTACAATTACCCTCTCTCCTGTAATGAGGGTTGCATTATGAACCTGTGCAATTGATGCTGCTGCTGTTGGAGTCTCTTCAAAGAAAGAGAATATCTCTTCTGTTTTAACATTTAGTTCTTCTTCTATATGCTTTTTTGACTCTGATGCAGAAAATGGGGGGACTTTATCCTGAAGCTTCTTAAATTCTTCAGCAAAATCCTGGGGGATTAAATCAGGCCTTGAGGATAAGATTTGCCCCAGTTTGATAAATGTAGGACCAAGTTCTTCAAATGCGAGGCGCAGCCTCTCAGGGATAGTATGAACCTCTTTTTCTGATTCATATTTCTTAAATGTTATAATTCTTTTGCCGAGGGACAGGTAATGCTGGAGATTTAGCTGGTCAACTAAAGACCCAAAACCATGTTTGATTAAAACATTGGTTACATTCCTTAGACGCTGGATATTCTGGTAGGTCTTTTTAACCTTGTGAAATGGCATGCAATGGTCAATAGTCAATAGTCAATAGTCAATAGTAACTAATGACCAATGACCATTGACTTTAGTTTATTCTTTTTCAACCTTCTTCTTTAACTGCTCAAGCTTTTTTTCCAGATTTTTAATTTTTGCATCAAGGTCTTTCTTTTGAACAATATCCACCTTTTGAAGGGCGGTTCTTATCCCCTCCTGTATCTTTTTCTCTATCTCAGTTTTTGATTTCTCAGCCTTTTTTAACACCTCATCTATAAGCTTCGCACCCTCACTCTTCTTAATCTCGCCTCTCTTCACCAAATCATTTACCAGTTCCTTTATCTTTTTTTCAGATAAATCAATTGCCCCCAATCCCAAAACTACAGCCTTTCTTAATAACTCAAACATATAGTCACCTCCTTTAATTTGCCTGATAATACCACAAACATAAAAAATTTCAAAAGACTATTCTTAATTTTGCCCCTTTTTTTAAAACGCAAAAACTCTGTCAAATTAATCTTTGACAGCCATTTTAGGTTATGTTTATAATCATACCGTGAAAAGCAATCTCCTATCCATTCATAAAAGGTCAGACATGTCCTATTGAGGATCGAAAATATGAGCCAGCAGCGCATATGGTAGGAAAAAATATTACCGAACATGAGAAAGACGGTTTTTTGAATTTAAGGGACAAGCATGGTAATGTTGTCCCTCTTTTCAGGGCAATGAGCAAGAAAAATGCCGAGAATAACAATCGAGACCCCATTGGTGAAAACCGGGTGAGGTGTGGACAAAGAAGAACGCCGAAAAGTGCTCCTCCTCTAGTTGATTTCCTGCTCGAGGCATGGAGGCTACTTTTTTATCCTGACTTCCCTTCGAGACAGTGTTCTGTATTTGCAAACCTGAATGATTACCAGACAAAACACCTGGCCGATGGCAATAGCTTGTATCTTGTGCTTCCGCATGAAAGTGCTACGGTTTCAATCTCCGGGATTATAGATTTTGTATTATCAGAGCCGGAAAAGGAATTGATTTATAGATTTGTAAGTAAAACCCTTAACGCAGAGAATTATAAGAGCTCTGAATCAGAACTAAAGTCGTGCCTTGAATATAAAAAACAATTCGATATTAAGGAATACACGTCTTTTCACAATTTACTGAAAAGTATGGAAAGTATGGAAAGACGGATGGACCTTCGATCAGTTTTAAATGGGCACGAGCCGGCTCTCGTTGACTCCTTAAAGAAATGGCATGGCGAGATGATTGAGGAACTCAAGCCCCTTCTTTCCTATTGGAAAAATTCCGAACTCGTGAAGAACATGCTCTTTTCTGGAAAAGGAACTGGAAACGAAGTCCTTATAAAGGGACCAGTTCACTATATCCCGGATATAGAGGTTTATTGCAGGGATATTTGAGAGAAACGAGGGAATATCAAAAATCCCTAACAGGATAGTTCTACCAATTTTTATACCCTCTACAGCCATTTTTAATTTTATGCCGGACAATCCCTTCGCTGCATTCCCTACTCTTTCAAAATTCTCCCAAAAATTACCTTCCAAAGTCAAAAAAATGTCAAATTAATCTTTGACAGCCATTTTAGATTATGTTTAAATCATACCGTGAAAAGCAATCTCCTATCTAAAATTGACACCCATTTTTCTTAAGCCTATAATCCACAACATAAAAACTTGTTTCGTTATGTCTCTGATTAGAAACATATCAGGGCAAGCTTTTAAGTGAGAGTAATTTTCTATCTATTGCCAATTTATCAGTAATAATTGGCTACAAGAATTGGAATGCAGTTGAAAGTGAAATTTACTTATGACTTTGCCGAAATAGATGGCAGAATTCCGATGATAGTTTTTTTGGATAGCCTATCTATTAAGGAACGTGCTAAAATATTTGCATATATTGAAAAGCTTGTAGAGTTGAAAAATTGTGGCATACACCCTAAAGAGAATTTATCTAAACATCTGGATGATGGCATATTTGAGCTGCGGGTGAGTTTTGAAAACAGGATTTCAAGAAGTTTTTATTTTTATGAATTGGATAAACAGATAATTTTTACGCACGGTTTTATTAAAAAGGAACAGAAAACACCTAAAAGCGAGATTGAAAAGGCAAAAACGATTAGAAAATTATGGAGAGGTGGAAAATGAACATTGCAGAAAGATACTTAAAAAAACAGCTTTCTTCTGAGGAATTCAGTCGCTCATTTCTGGAAGAGAAGGTTAAGTTGGATATTGAATATCAATTAGAGGAACTCAAAAAAGATATCCAGACACGCAAAAGTCCTGATGAGCTTCTTAAGAAGGTTGATTCAATAGAGCAATATGTCATGTCCGTTTAGGAAGCATTGGTCTATAGATACTTGCAACGGATAGCTAACAATATAAATGTTTATATAGATTTTGGCATTGACACCAATTTTTTTTAAAGCTATGATTTACTCTGTGAAAAGCAATTTCCTATCTATTTAAAAAAACTTCATTAGGAACAACTCTAAAGACACAGAAATAGGTTTAGGGGGCTGTTTTATTTAGAGGTAATGCCGGACTGATTGATTTTTCCCCGTTCTTTTGGTAATCTTCTTTTATTGGAGGTAAGCATGAATATCGCAATAAATCAAATGACAACGGCAGAAAAGATTCGCACGATGGAAGATATATGGGATGACCTTTGTCATCATGCTGAGGAAGTGGCCTCGCCATCATGGCATCAAGATGTCCTTTTGCAGCGTGAAGAGTCTATATCTAAAGGTACCGAGACTTTTACAGATTGGGAAATAGCAAAAAAGAAAATCTGTGAAAAGTTATGAAAATTAGGATTCTTGATTCCGCGTCTCAGGACTTGATAAAAGGCTTTGATTTCTATGAGAAACAGGAAGCAGGCCTTGGCAGTTATTTCATAGATTCCCTATTTGCTGATATTGATTCCTTGCTGGTATATGCCGGCATACATCCCATACATTTTGAATATTACCGCATGCTCTCCAAACGATTCCCGTTTGCCATCTACTATAAAATAATAGATATTGACATTTCGGTATATGCAGTGCTTGATTGTCGCAGAAATCCAGCATGGACAAGGGAGCGTCTGAATAAAATCTAATAGGGACTTGCCTAACAAGCCGCTCCACATTGATGCTTTTTCTATCATGCGCCTTGCAAAAAGCCGCAAGCCGCACGCCAGATGCGCAAGTGAGCTTGTCATTCCATATTCTCCCAAAAATTACCTTCCAATGTCAAAAAAATGTCAAATTAATCTTGTTGTCAAATTAATCTTTGACAGCCATTTTAGATTATGTTTAAATCATACCGTGAAAAGCAAATTCCTATCCATTTATGGCTTTGGATTTTTAAACCATGTTCCTCTTTCCTTAAGTGTATTTCTCCAAGCTTTTACTTGAGGACTTACTCTTCTATGCCTCTTAATAAAATGATCTTTTGTTTTTTTTGGAGTTTTTGCCTTCCATGTAATTGAATGACAACTCGCACAAATATTTTTTAATATATTTTTTCTCGAAGGATTTTTGCGATTTCCATCAAGGTGGTGGGTATCAAACACTATCTTATCACGTTCACCACACACAACACATCTGTTCTTAAGTTTTCTTAATTTTTTCCATTTTTCTAATAGGTCTTTTACAGCCAGTGAATTCTTCTTTATTCTGTGCATTTTCCGCTAATATTTATTTTAACTCCACGATTTGCGTGAGAATATCCATGCTCAAATTAATCTCAAATTAATCTTTGACAGCCATTTTAGATTATGTTTATAATCATACCGTGAAAAGCAATCTCCTATCCATCTTTAATTCTTCAATAGACATATCGGCAACCTTCATATAGTCACCTCCTTTAATTTGCCTGATAATACCATAAACATAAAAAATTTCAAAAGACTGATTTGGTATAAGGTTATGCAGTTATCTTGACTGTTTTGTAGAGGAAATTCCTGAAGGATATGAATTTCTTTTTTTCGGCAGGCAATTTGTTGAAGTCTTTTTTACATGCCTTGAGCCTTACAGCAAGTTTTGGCAGGGAGTCGTCTCCGTTGAGCCTTGCCTTATTCAATACAAGTTTTACTGTCTCTCTTGAAATCTCCCTGTTTATGAACGGCTCGTATATGGCACTCCAGAAGTCTTGAACATCTGATACTATGCTTTCGTATATCCCCGATACAGTATCTTCACTTGAAAACACCTTGCCCCATGTAAGCTGGGTCGATTCAATCCCTATGGCAGTAATAAGGTCATCTCTATTAATCTCTCTCCCTTTTTTAAGGAAGTATGCCCTGAGAAGAATGCTCCTCAATTCCCTGACATTTCCCTTAAATTCGTATCCGAGGAGAAAATCTACAGCCTTTTTATTTAGCAGGGGTATCTCATTCCCCCTCCCATAAACAGAATTTATCTCACTCAGGAAATGAACTGATAAATCAGGTATGTCCTCCCTCCTCTCTCTTAAAGGAGGTATTACAATGGAGAGTTCACTCAGCCTGTAATAGAGGTCCTCCCTGAATCTCCCTTGCCGTATCTCATTATTCAAATCCTTATTTGTTGCGGCGATAAGGAATACACGGGAATATCTAATCCTGTTTTCGCCGAGGCGGTAAAACCCGCCGTTATCAAGGAATCTCAGCAACTGCACCTGAGTCTTCGGGTCTGCATCACCTATCTCATCAAGAAATACCACCCCGCCGTCTGCCTCTTCAAGTATCCCCTTCCTGTCAGAATCTGCCCCGGTAAACGAACCCTTCTTATGCCCGAAAAGCTCACTGTATGTAAGCTCCCCGCTGTAAGCGGCTATATTTGTCTTTTTTAACGGCAGGTCGTTATTGGATTTAATCTCCTTCTTATACAGCTCATTCAGTCTTGAATATATATTGTTAAAGAGCATTTCCTTCCCCGAACCTGTTTCTCCCATAATAAGGAGTGATGAAAGCCCGATTCTCTCCTCCCTGTTGATTTTTTCTCTCCATGAGACAATTCTGTTAAAAACAGGGGTAACAATCTTATTAAGCACATCTATTGTGTCTTTGATTTTTGAGCTTTTGCCAATGATGTTGCCAAGGCTATATGAAGATACATTCGGCGCCCTGTAGCCTATATCCTCTTTAAGCTGGTGAACCTCCCTCTGTAACTCCTGAATCTTTAAGAGGTCATGTATATGACTGCTTACAAGATTTGTTATAATGGTGAGGATTCTCTTGTGCTCCTCAGTAAAGAACCCTTTTTTAAAGCTGTCAAGATTTATAATCCCAATTACCTCGTCTCCGTAAAGTATAGGGATTGCAAGCTCAGAACCTACATCTTCCGATACCTCTCTGTAAAAACCCTTGCCAGAAGCCTCTAATTTGACATCGTTGCAGAGATAGGGCATTTTTGTATGCGCTACATATCCTGTGAGAGACCTCTCCCGCCTTTCTAAATCTTCTCCGCCTACTTTCAGCGGAGGTATAGCTTTTTTTCTCCATCCTCTGGACTTTGCTCCGATTAATGTGCCATCCTCATTTTCTACTACAAGCCATCTAACACCATCTATATTCCTTACAATAGCAATAGAGCCTGTGTCTGCATCTATTAATTCATTAGCCCTTGAAAGCACCTTTGTAGCAAATACACTCACCCCCCCTTCATCCCCCCCTTGAAAAGGGGGGGCAAAGGGGGGGTCGGATAAGAGTTCAGCAATCTCGCTCAATACCTCAATCTCTATATGCTCTCTGCCTACATCCCTTATGACCTTCTCAACCATCTCTGCATGACTGCATAAAAGCTCTTCCTCAAACTGAGTGAATTTATATTTCTCACGCGTATAATAATTCACCACACAGATTATTTTTTTTGTAAGTGGGTCAAACCTCGGCACCATATAGAGAGAAGTCAGACCGATTTTTTCTGCAATAGGTTTTCTCTTGAAACTCTCTGTCTTTACATCGGGGATATACAGGGGATTAACTGTATCATACTTATAGATTATCCCTCTCTCGGGGTCATCGTCCACAATCCTCTCTATAAGGCTCTCACCCTTTATTATGTCAACACGGTGTCTGTCTTCATAGATATCCTTATCCTCAAATTTTGAAGAGTATGTAGCGAGAATCTTCATATAATCCCCCCTGTTATCTCCCCCTTTATTAAAGGGGGGAAGGGGGGATTTTTCCTCATTCGGTATGAGGACTGAAGCGAGTGTAAGCTTGCCCACAATCTTTACAGCAGACCTCATCATCTGTGATGCAGCCTCGCCAATCTTTGCCTCATCCACCTTTTTTGAAAACTTGAGATGCTGGTGAAACCTCTTCGCCCTGTCAATACTGTGGGATACACTGACAATAAAATCCTTTATAGTTTCAAGTGTTTCTTTATCCGCTATCTCCCCCTCTTTACTACTGTCAACAGTTATAACACCGATAGATTTTCCATTATGTATAATAGGGATTGCAGCCATCTCCTTTATATTAAACTTTGATGCCAGCTCTTTGTTGAACATCTTTTTTGCTTCAGGATTTTTCCATGTCCAGTATAATCTCCTGTCAACAAATGCCCTTGCAACTAAAGATGTCTGGGGCAGAATAAAGATAGATGTCCCCTGAAGTTCGGATTTCATCTCCCCCATTGCATAGGCACAGATTAAAAGCCCCTCTGTTAAATCCTCCAGATATATCCTGCATCTCTTAAAACCGAATATCTCCTCCATGCCAACGCCTATGAAGTGGAGTATGTCGTGCAGATTCTCCTTGCCGAACCCGCTCAGTTTTTCCCTTAAATCATCAAGTCTCTTTGCATAATCCCTGTTCATAGATTCATTCTAATATAATATTGCGGGATTATTCAAGGTGCTGTATATTGTTTTTACAAATAATTGACAAAACTACTCCTTTATTGTATTGTTTTTACAGAGTATATATAAGTTAACAATCTTTTTCTTTTGTTCATAATCTGAGGTTTAGATGGGATATAGTGCGTGGTTTCAGTGTATAAAAGGGTGCAGTGAAAAGTATCCGCTGGATGATGTAATTTATCAGTGCAGGAATTGCGGTGCATTATTGGAAGTAGTGCATGACATGGGGGAGTTGAAAAAGAAGAGTGCAAGAGAGTGGATGGATACCTTTGATGACAGGATACATAAAAACCTCTGGCCCTATGGGAGTGGTGTATGGGGAAAGAAGGAATGGATATGCCCCAATATTGATAATGAAAATGTAGTATCTCTTTATGAAGGCAACACAAACCTCTTCTGGGCTGAGAGGTTTGGAAAAGATATAGGTTTGGAGAATTTATGGATAAAGATGTGCGGCAACAGCCACAGCGGCTCATTCAAAGACCTTGGCATGACAGTCCTCGTATCAATGGTCAAGCAGATGATAGCCAATGGCAAAAAGATAAATGCAGTTGCCTGTGCATCAACCGGAGATACCTCTGCGGCACTTGCCACATACTGTGCGGCTGCAGGCATCCAGTCTATCGTATTCCTGCCGAAGGGGAAGGTTTCTATCGCCCAGCTTATCCAGCCTATAGCAAACGGCTCACTCGTATTATCACTTGAGACAGATTTTGATGGGTGTATGGAAATTGTTCAGAAGATATGCAGTGACCATAATATATATCTTGCCAATTCCATGAACTCCCTCAGGGTGGAAGGGCAGAAGACAGTCAGTATAGAGATTGCCCAGCAGTTTGACTGGAATGTCCCTGATGTAATTATAATTCCCGGCGGCAATCTCGGTAATGTAAGCGCCCTCGGTAAGGGTTTTTTAATGTTGAAGGATTTGGGGATTATAGATAAACTGCCAAGGATAGTTGTTGCACAGGCAGAAAGGGCAAATCCACTTTATCTGAGCTATAAAACGGGGTTTAAGGAATTTAAACCTATTGTGGCAGGACAGACGCTTGCCAGTGCAATACAGATAGGTAATCCTGTCAGCCATGAGAAGGCAGTAAAGACCTTAAAGATATTTAACGGTATTGTGGAGCAGGCTACAGAAGATGAGCTGTCAAATGCAGCAGCTAAGGGGGATAAATATGGTATGTTTAACTGCCCCCATACAGGTGTTGCGCTTGCCGTTCTTTTTAAATTATTAAAGAGCGGTGAGATTGACTCAAAAGAAAAGGTGGTGGTAATATCTACCGCACACGGGCTTAAGTTTACAGATTTTAAGAAGGACTATCATGAGGGCAAGATAGAGGGGGTCCAGTCAAGATATGCAAACCTCCCTGTCCAGTTGCCTGCTGATATAGATAAGATTAAGGGTGTGATATACGAGAGGATTGAAAAAGAGGGTCATAACTGAATAGTAAGGAGGAGATATTATGTCAACGACTTCAAAAATTTCACGCTCTTTAATTGATGTTGTCAATACTATAGAGCCGGAAGGCGATATTAACTTCAAGGTTAAACATATAATTGAAAATGAACTTATAAGGAGGTTAAATAGGTATGAGCTGACTATAAGAATCCTTGAAAATAAATATGGTATGTCTTTGTCAGAATTTAAGAAAAAAAAGGTAGTAGTAAAAAAGGGCTACTCATACGAGGTAGAAAATGACCTATGGGAATGGGAGTCTTCGCAGGATGGTGTAAAAACAGTAAAGACAGAGATTAAAAAACTAAAGACAACCTGATGCTAAAGAAAGTTATCTCAGAAATTGAGAAGACATCTTCAGAGTTTCCTTTCATCAAAAATATTGTAAAGATGGATGAAACAGAACATACTATAAAATGCAGACTTATCTTAAAAGAAGATTTATTTGTTCAGGTCTATGTAAATGTGGAAACTGATACTGTTGGATTCGTTCTTATCAACAAGGGACAGAGAGTCTATGGGAGGGATGCCATTGAGGGAAAATGGCACAGGCATACATTTGAAAAACCTTTATACCATGATTTTTCACCAACAGGCGTAAAGAAGGTAAACCTGAAGGGGTTTCTGATAGAGGTTCAAGAGATACTGGATAGGGAAAATCTTCTGTAAAGTATGCTGGAGTTTTAAAAAGAGATATTAATGACCTTAACCTAAAAAATATAGTGTGAAATAAAAAAATATAAAAGCTAAAAAGCCTTTATCTGTGAAAATCTGTGGCTAAATATTTTTAGGAGGTAAATTGAAAATTAAAAAGGCTGTATTTCCTGTTGCAGGGCTCGGGACAAGATTTCTCCCTGCTACAAAGGCATCTCCGAAGGAGATGATGCCTCTTGTTGATAAGCCTCTAATACAGTATGTGGTTGAAGAGGCGATAGATGCCGGTATAGAAGAGGTCATCATGATAACAGGGAGGGGGAAGAATGCCATTGAAGACCACTTTGATATATCTTTTGAGCTTGAGCATGCCCTTAGGGGTAAGAATGATAATAAGATGTTAGAAGAGGTTCAGAGGATTTCAAATCTTGTTGATTTCTGGTATATAAGGCAGAAGGAGCCTCTCGGACTCGGTCATGCAATTTTAAGGACTAAAGACCTTATTGGCAATGAGCCTTTTGCAGTATTGCTTGGAGATGATATAATCCATTCAGATGTGCCTACAATAAAGCAATTAATGAATATATATGAAAAATATAATGCCTCTGTCATTGCAGTGGAGAAGGTTGATAAGAAAGACATTTCAGGCTATGGAGTGATTGAGCCTAAAAAGCTTGATGAGAGGGTGTATCAGATAATGGACATGGTGGAAAAACCATCCCCTCAAGATGCACCTTCAGATTTGGCGATAATTGGCAGATATATCCTGACACCTGAGATATTTACGGCGTTGGAAAAGACTGTTCCTGATAAATCAGGAGAGATACAGCTTACCTATGGATTAAGACATCTCCTCAAAAATCAGGTTGTATATGCCTATCAGTTTGAAGGCAAGAGATACGATGCAGGGAATAAATTGGGTTTTCTTAAAGCCACTGTTGAGTTTGCACTGAGAAGACCCGACCTTGGAGATAAATTCAGGGAATATTTGAAGGGACTGGAGCTTTAAAAGTGTATTGATTTTATGGCAGTCAAAAAGAAAAAAGATTCATCTACAGAAATACCTATTAAAAGGGATGAGGTTAAAAACCATACTAATTATACATACTTAGAGGTGTCTGCAGAAAGATATGCCTTAGGAGAGACAAGTTTCATAATGCTGGATTTATATGAAACCGCAGACCATTTATTTGTAGAGGCTGAAATGCCGGGAGTTTTAGAAGACGATATAAAAGTTTATACAAGCGGAGATAATCTGGTTATTGAAGGAAATAAGTGTGAACGGATTGAAGGTGAAGGGAAGGTAAATTTTCTATGTATGGAGAGGTCTTTTGGCCCCTTTAAGAGAACGGTCAGCATTGGTTCGGCAACAGATAAGAGCCGTATAAAGGCAGTCTATTCAAAGGGTATATTGATTGTGCAGATTCCAAAGAGCAGGGAGAGAAGGGAAAAGACAAGGTGGATTGAAATTGAGAAAAGTGGTGAATAACAACAAGGAGGCAATTATTAATGGAAGAAAATAATAACGAAGAAAAGGTAGTAACGGCAGTTGATGCATCTCAGGATTTGCAGACAGAGTTCAAAATCCCTGATGAACTCCCCCTTCTTCCTGTAAGAGATATCGTTATATTTCCATACATGATACTTCCTCTATTTGTGGGGAGGGAATCTTCTATAAATGCTGTAAATGAAGCCCTCGCATCTGACAGGATGATCCTTCTGGTTGCACAAAAGGATGCAGGGAACAATGAGCCAAAACCTGAGGATTTATATAAAGTTGGTACAGTGGTAATGATCATAAGGATGCTAAAGCTTCCTGATGGGAGGGTTAAGATACTTGTGCAGGGGTTATCTAAGGCAAAGATTAATAGTTATGTTTCAGATAAACCGTTTTACAAGGTAAAGGTTGAGAGGATTAAAGAACCATCAGAGCCTAAGGAAAAAACACTAAAGACAGAGGCACTCATGAGGAATGTAAGGGAACAATTGGAGAAGGCTATCACCCTTGGGAAGATGCTGCCCCCCGACCTCCTTGTCATTGCCGATAATCTTGACTCTCCGGGAAAATTAGCAGATTTAGCAGCATCCAATCTTGGGCTTAAGGTAGAAGAGGCGCAGCAGATTTTAGAGATACTTGACCATGAAGAGAGATTAAAGAAAGTAGGGGAGTTCCTGGGCAAGGAGGTAGAGGTGCTTGCCATGCAGCAGAAGATTCAGTCTGCCGCACAGGAGGAGATGACAAAGACACAGAAGGAATATTTTTTAAGGGAGCAGTTAAAGGCTATACAGAAAGAGCTTGGCGATATTGATGAGAAGACTGAAGAGATAAATGAGTTTAAGAAAAAGATAGCAGATGTAAAGATGCCAAAGGAGGTTGAGAAAGAGGCATTAAAGCAGCTTGACAGGCTGGCAAAGATGCACCCGGAAGCGGCAGAGGCTACTACTGTCAGGACATACCTTGAATGGATGGTTGAACTTCCGTGGAGTAAGTCAACTGCAGATAATCTTAACATAAAGAGTGCCGCAAAAGTTCTTGAGGAAGACCACTATGATTTAGAAAAGGTGAAGGAGAGGATACTTGAGTATCTTGCTGTAAGAAAGCTGAAGACAAAGATGAAGGGCCCTATATTATGTTTTGTCGGTCCACCGGGAGTTGGAAAGACATCTCTCGGCAAGTCTATAGCAAGGTCGCTTGGGAGGCAGTTTGTAAGAATCTCACTCGGCGGTGTAAGGGATGAGGCTGAGATTAGGGGACACAGAAGGACATATATCGGTTCTCTTCCCGGAAGGATTATTCAAGGGATAAAGCAGGCAGGCTCAAATAACCCTGTTTTCATGATGGATGAGGTGGATAAGATTGGTGCTGATTTCAGAGGCGACCCGTCTGCAGCACTCTTAGAGGTTCTTGACCCTGAACAGAACTATTCGTTCAGTGACCATTATCTTGGAGTTCCATTTGACCTCTCAAATGTAATGTTTATTACGACAGCAAATCTTACGGACCCCATACCTTCGGCATTGAAAGATAGGATGGAGATAATAAGCCTCTCAGGTTATACAGAGGAGGAGAAACTGGGAATAGCTAAAAAATATCTCATACCGAGACAGATGGAGGAACATGGCATAAAGGCTAAGCAGATTCATATATCTGATGAGGCAGTGCTTAAGATTATCTCTCAGTATACGAGAGAGGCAGGCTTAAGGAATCTTGAGAGGGAGATAGCAACTATATGCAGAAAGGTTGCAAAAGATGTTGCACAAGGGAATGGGAGACTCCATCGTATAAGTGCAGCAAATCTTAATAAGTTTCTTGGTATAAGAAAGTTTCTCTCTGAGACTGAGGCGGAGAGGAATCAGGTGGGTGTTGCAACAGGGCTTGCATGGACACAGGCAGGCGGTGAGATTATGCATATTGAGGTAACGACTATGAAGGGAAGGGGTGCCCTTACACTTACAGGACAACTTGGCGATGTAATGAAAGAGTCTGCACAGGCTGCAATGAGCTATGCAAGGTCAAGGTCAAAAAATTATGGATTGAAGGAAGATTTCTACCAGAAGATAGATGTTCATATCCATGTCCCTGCCGGTGCCATTCCAAAGGACGGTCCTTCGGCAGGTATAACTATGGCAACTGCACTCATATCAAGGCTTACAGGCATTCCTGTGAGAAAGGATGTAGCAATGACAGGCGAAATAACATTAACTGGACGGGTTCTTCCAATCGGAGGGCTAAAGGAGAAATCGCTTGCGGCAAAGAGGGCAGGTATAATGACCATCATAATACCGAAGGACAATAATAAAGATTTAGAGGAGATACCTTCAAATATAAGAAAGGATATGAAATTCATCCTTGCAAAAGAGATGGATGATGTAATAAAAAGCGCACTTTTATTTGATAAAGAAAAGAAGCAAAAGATTAAGGGTAAGCCCCGCAGAAGCAAACCAAAATAAAGTTTGCATTTTTATTCTTAACAATAATGTATGTCCCTGCATGTCAGCACTTGATTCTCCCTTGTGCCGCTGCGGTAAATGGTCAGTCCTTTACATCCCAATTTATGTGCAAGTAAAAAGGCATTTTTCACATCAGAAATTTCAGCATCAGGGGGAAAGTTTATAGTCTTTGATACTGCATTATCAGTGTGTTTTTGAAATGTTGCTTGCATCTTTACATGCCATTCAGGCGATATATCAAAGGATGTTACGAATAATCTCTTTACATCATCAGGTATTTCTTTTGTTGAAGTAAGATTTAAACCTTTCTGTAATTCTTTTCTCAATTCTTTGTTATAGAAACCTCTTGTTTTGGCAATTTCAATAAATAATGGATTTATTTGTAATAATTTTACATCTTCAAGTGCTCTGCGGATATAACTGATAGCATATAATGGCTCAATACCACTTGAGCATCCGGCTATAATTGATAATGTTCCCGTTGGGGCAATTGTAATCAATGTGGCATTCCTCCTATGAAGTTTAGGAGTTTTGGAGTTTTGGAGTTCAGGAGTTAGAGAATCAGAAGATTTTGAATTCTTGCACTCCTTCACTCCTTTACTACTTAAGTCTTTATAATTTGGGTATGTTCCTCTCTCCTTTGCCAACTCAGCCGATTTCTCTTCTGCCCTTTCTCTTATGAATTTTATAATCCCCTCAGCAATCTTCAATGCCTCCTCTGAATTGTAAGATATTGAGAGCATAATCAGGAGGTCTGCAAAACCCATTACGCCGAGGCCGATTTTTCTATTTCCCTTTGACATTTTTTTAATCTGAGGTAATGGATAATTGGAGACATCAATCACATTGTCAAGAAAATGCACAGCCTTGTAAACAGTGTCTCTGAGTTTTTCCCAATTAATCTCGTACTGAAAGGATTCGAGGGTTCGAGGGTTTGAGGGTTTGATTCTTATTTTTACTTGACCCCTTGACCCCTTCTTCCTGAGCATCTTCGTCAGATTTATTGACCCAAGATTACATGACTCATAAGGCAACAGTGGCTGTTCGCCGCAGGGGTTCGTGCTCTCCATTTCGCCAAGGTGTGGTGTGGGATTATTTCTGTTTATGCGGTTAAGAAAAAGGACACCGGGTTCACCACTCTTCCATGCAGATTGAACTATCCTTTCAAATACACCCTTTGCCTTTAGTTTTCCTGTTTTTTCTCCACTCCTTGGATTAATCAAATCATATTTAGAATCTATCTCAACACAGTTCATAAAATCATCTGTGATTCCAATGGAGAGATTGAAATTGGTTAGTTCATGGGAGATTGTCTTTGCATCTATAAACTCAATAATATCAGGGTGGTCAACTCTTAAAACCCCCATATTTGCCCCTCTCCTTACCCCCCCTTGTTTAATTACCTCTGTTGCCATATTAAAAACCCTCATAAATGATAATGGCCCGCTGGCTATCCCGCTTGTGGTGGAGACAATATCATTCTTTGGTCTCAAGTGGCTGAATGAGAATCCAGTCCCCCCTCCTGTTTGATGTATAATTGCTGTATTCTTTACAGCCTCAAATATGGATTCAAGCGAGTCTTCCACAGGGAGTACAAAACATGCCGCAAGCTGTTGGAGTTTCCTCCCTGCATTCATGAGTGTTGGTGAATTGGGCAGGAATTCAAGGGATGACATGAGCTCATAAAAATCATCAGCAGTTTTTTTTATATTGGCAGAAGGATTGTAGAGTTTGTCTGCTGATGCTATATTTTCTGCCACACGACGGAACATCTCCTCAGATGTCTCAATTATATTCCCTTTCTTATCTTTTTTAAGATACCTTCTATTTAAGACTATAAGGGCATTATTGGTTAATTCTGTTTTTTTCATTGTAGGAAATTATATATCCGCAGATTTCGCAGATTACCGCAGATTAAAACAAAATATTTTTTAAAAAAATCTGTGTTAATCTGTGTCAATCTGTGGTTTTATTAAGTTTTTTATTCTAATATTATTATAACCCATACAAGAGGGAAATTTATTGAAAAAAACTCTCTTTCTGTTACAATGAAAAAAGTCTATGAATCATACAAAAAATGAAGTTACAATATGCCTCATACAGACTGCTGTTGCCGATAACATCTCGGAGAATGTCCAGAAAACCATAAAAGAGATAAGAATGGCCGCAAGAGAGGGAGCGCAGATTGTATGTCTTCAGGAATTGTTCAATACGGTCTATTTTCCACAATACGAAAAATGTGATTATGATAAGTTTGCAGAAACAATCCCCGGCAATACAACAGACCTCTTCTCAAAACTGGCAAAGGAATTGGGTATTGTAATAATAGTCCCCATCTTTGAGAAGGTTTCAGATGGCGATTATTACAACTCTGCTGTTACAATAGATGCAGATGGCGGCATACTCGGCGTGTATCGCAAGATACATATACCTTTTGACCCCCTGTTTTATGAAAAAAACTATTTTAAGGATGGTGACTTTGGATACAGGGTCTTCAAGACAAGGTTTGCCTCCATAGGCATTCTTATATGCTATGACCAGTGGTTTCCCGAGGCGGCAAGGATAAATGCGCTAATGGGGGCTGATATAATATTCTATCCCACTGCCATAGGATGGATAGAAGGGCATCATTCTCAGGATGGAGACTGGCATAATGCATGGGAAACTGTCCAGCGCGGACACGCAATAGCAAATGGTCTTCATGTCGCTGCTGTGAACAGGGTCGGGAAGGAAGAAAGACTGAATTTCTGGGGAGGTTCTTTTGTCTCAGATGCCTTTGGAAAGATACTTAAAAAGGCGAGCAATAACAGAGAAGAGACACTAATTGTAAAGGTGGATTTAAGTCTAAACGAGAGGATCCGTGAGGGGTGGGGCTTCTTTAATAACAGAAGACCTGATTCTTACAAACCCATCTGCAAAAAATTTAAATAATGAACAAAAACCTAATTTTAACCACTGAGACACTGAGGCACTGAAAAAAATATAAATATTTTAAAAAGTATTTAATATCTCTGTGTCTCTGTGCCTCTGTGGCTAATTTTTATAATTTCCTATACATGAACAAACCAACTGCAAATACTACACCTGCAAAATTAGGTTATTACATGCCTGCTGAATGGGAGAGGCATGACGCTATATGGCTCTCATGGCCCCATGACCCCATAACCTTCCCTGACAGGGTTGAAAAGGCAGAGAGTGCCTATGTTGAGATAATACATGCAATACTGGATAGTGAAAAGGTAAATCTCTTTATAATAGATGATTCAATGAAGAAAAGGGCTGAAAGGCTTTTAAAAAAAGGCGGAGTAAATCCAGAGAGTATTACATTTTATATATACGATTATGCTGATGTATGGTTCAGGGATTATGGTCCAATCTTTTTGATAAACAAAAATAGCGGAAGCCTTGCAATGACCCACTGGATATTCAATGCATGGGGCGGGAAATATGAAACACTGATGAAAGATACCAAAATTCCTGAATTTATAAACCAGAAGATGAGTCTCCCATATTTTAAGCCCGGCATTGTACTTGAGGGGGGCTCAATAGATGTGAATGGAAGAGGGACACTCCTTACAACAGAGCAGTGTCTGCTTAATAAAAACAGGAACCCAAATCTAACTAAAAGTGAGATAGAGGATTATTTAAAGGAGTATATAGGTGTAACTAACATCATATGGCTTAAGAATGGTATAGAGGGGGATGATACAGACGGCCATATTGACGATATTGCAAGGTTTGTGAATCCTGATACTGTCCTATGCGTCTATGAAGAAGACAGGAATGATGAGAATCATCTTATACTCCATGAAAACTATGAAATACTCCTAAACTCAAAGAACAATGAAGGAAACAGGTTAAATGTCATTAAATTGCCCACACCAGGATATATTGGAGATGAAGAAGGCAGGCTGCCGGCAAGTTATGCAAACTTTTATATAGGGAATAAAGCTGTGCTGGTCCCTGTCTTTGGCCACCTGTCTGCACAGGCAGGTAAGAATGATAAACAGGCATTGGAGATTATCCAGAGACAGTTCCCGAATCGCAGGGTTATAGGGATAGACTCTTCTGACCTTGTCTATGGGCTTGGAACCATTCACTGCATAAGCCAGCAGCAACCAAGCACAGACCGAACAAAGACTTAATTTGCCACAGAGACACAGAGGCACAGAGGGGGGGTAGAGAAAGACAAAAAACAAAGACACTGAAAGACACAGGTAAATTATGATTGGCACAGAAAAAATCATAACTAATCAGTGTCCATCTGTGTCAAAAAATTTAGTTTTTTTCCTCCGTGTCTCCGCGCCTGTGGTAAATTTTTATAATTTCTAATTGTTGGGTTGAAAAAAACTATCTTTCTGTTACAATGAATCAACGATGCAAATTCATAATGAATTAAATCCCCAGCAGAGAGAGGCAGTTGAGCACACAGAAGGTCCCCTCCTGATATTGGCAGGTGCAGGGTCAGGCAAGACAAAGGTTATTACCCACCGTATATCCCATCTGATTAAAAAAGGCCACGCATTTCCTGAAAATATCCTTGCCCTCACATTTACCAACAAGGCAGCAGATGAAATGAGGAATAGAGTAGAGAAGATTATCAGTTTAAACAGTTTAAACAGGGTGAGCGGTTGCTGGATAAGCACATTCCATTCTGCCTGTGTCCGGATACTCCGCAGGGATATTGATAAACTTGGATTCGGGAGAGATTTTGTTATCTACGATGCCAATGACAGCCTTTCATTATTAAAAGGATGTATGAAGGAGCTAAATATATCCGATGACCTCTATCCGCCAAAATCAATAGTTGGGAAGATTAGTAATTTAAAAAATGAGCTTATAGAAAGGATACAGAATCCTGAAGACAAGACTCAGGAGATTATAGGAAGTATTTATGCGCTTTATCAAAAGAGGTTAAAGGAGAATAATGCACTTGATTTTGATGACCTCCTTATGAAGGCAGTATTACTGTTTGAGAATGTGCCTGATGTTCTTAAAAATTATAAAGAGCGTTTCAAGTATCTGATGGTAGATGAATATCAGGATACAAATCATGCCCAATACAGGCTTGTCCAGATTTTATCATCAGGGCACAGGAATATCTGTGTAGTAGGGGATGATGACCAGTGCATCTATCAGTGGAGGGGTGCCACCATAAGGAATATTATGGAGTTTGAGAGGGATTATCCTGATGTGAAGGTGGTAAAGCTTGAAGAGAACTACCGCTCTACCCAGAATATTTTAGATGCCGCATGGGCTGTTGTCAGCAGAAATCTTTATAGAAAAGAAAAGAAGCTTTGGACTAAAAAGAGCGGCGGTGGAAAAATATTTTATCATCGCGCCTCAAGTGAGATTGATGAGGCGGATTTTATTACATCAAAGATAAAAGAACTTTGCCGGGAGAGCAGAATTTCATATAGTGATGTTGCTGTATTTTACAGGACAAATGCCCAGTCAAGGGTTTTAGAAGACTCTCTCAGGAGGGAGGGGATACCATACAAAATCTACGGCGGATTAAAATTTTTTGAAAGGAAAGAGGTAAAAGATATACTATGCTATCTCAAAATCGTTATAAATCCCAATGATTCCATCAGCCTGAAGAGGATAATTAATGTCCCTGTGAGGGGGATAGGAAATGCAACTGTTGATAAGATTGAACAGTATGCAAAATCAAAAAGGGTTAATCTTATAGAAGCTATTAAAATTGCAGTTCGGAGTTCGGAGTTCGGAGTTCGGAGTTCAAAATTAGAGGCATTTTATAATATTTTAAAAAAGCTTGAGGCATTTGTCACGACTGAGAGTGCTTCAGAGGTTATTAAAAAGACACTTGAGATAAGCGGCTACCTGGAGGCGCTAAAGAATGAGAAGACTGATGAGGCAGAGGATAGAATAGAAAACTTAAAAGAGTTAATCACTGCCGCAGAGGAGTATGAAGAGCGGAATGTCATTCTGAGCGATAGCGAAGAATCTATAGATAAAGGCATTGCAGGATTCCTTGATCAGGCAGCACTTGTTTCGGATGCCGATACCATCTCTGACACGAGTGGTTCTGTGTCGCTGATGACACTCCATATATCAAAAGGATTGGAGTTTCCTGCTGTTTTTATAGCAGGTATGGAGGGGCGTATATTTCCGCATATAAAATCCATAGACAGCGAGAAGGAGATGGAAGAGGAGAGGAGACTCTGTTATGTAGGCATAACAAGGGCAAAAGAGAGGCTCTTTCTTACAAATGCAGAGAGCAGGAGAATATACGGGCAGGAGATGTCCAATCCCCCTTCTGAGTTTATAGAGGATATTCCAGGAGAGTTGATAAATACAGTTGACAGTCAGCAGTCAACAGTCAGCAGTCAAGAAAATAAAAAAGCTGACTATGCTGGACTGCGGACTGCCGACTCACGACTATTGACTGCTTATTCTGTTGGTTCAAAGGTCATCCATCCCCAATTCGGCAATGGAATTATTTTACAGAAGGAAGGTCTGGGAGAGAACTTAAAACTTACAATCTTTTTCAGAAATGCAGGCAAGAAGAAAATTGCCATGAAATATGCACATTTAAAGTCTATATGAGTAAAGACTGTCTTGTTGTCATTCCTGCCTGTATTATTATGTTTTATCCTGTTGATTTAAAAATAAGATGTGATTATAATATGCTGATTATTTATAATTTTATTTAATATGTTAAAAAATGTACCTCTCAAAATCAGGTTAATGGTTTATTCCACTTTGATGATTATAGTGGTCGTATCTACGCTTGCATCAATCCTCCTCTATCACCATCATAACGATATGTGGTCGGAGTTTAAGTTGAGGGGTGAATCCATGGCAGAAGAAATAGCCCATGATTTAAAGATACCCGTTGTGATTGAGGATAAACACTCTATTGAAACGGTCGTAAAGGGTAGTTTGATGCTAAAGGATGTTATTTCAGTCAGGGTATTCAATAAAGAAAATATCCTCCTCGTCAAAATGGGGGACGCTGAAATTATTCCTGAAGAATTGTGGTATTCAGTTCAGCATCCTATAATTATAGAGGCAGGAGAATTGATGCCATGGTCTATTGAAAGTGTTAAAAAAGGGGTTTCAGAGAATATAGGTAAGGTTGAGATAATATTTAGTACTCAACGGCTTAATAACGATGTAAGGAAAATGATTTATCTTGTTATAATCTTCACAATTATTGTAATTATTTTACGGCTAATCAGTGACTATGTTTTTACTACTGCAATTACAAAACCGATAGCAAGCCTGGTAAAGGCAACAGAGTCGGTTGCAGACGGCGACCTTTCCCAGATGATAGATGTTCCATCCACAAATGAAGTTGGAAAACTTGCATCTTCTTTTAACAGGATGATTGTTGCATTAAAGGACAGAGACGAAGAAATTTTATTTCAGCATCAGAAACTGCAGAAAAATTATCAAAAGCTGGAGGATTCTCATAAGGAATTGGATGCAGCTTATAAGTCACTCACTGATACTACAAGGGAATTGGAAGTATATAAGAGGGAATTGGAGGAGAAGGTAAAGGAGAGGACAAAGGAATTAAATGAAATACACTTAAAACTCCAGGATTCTTATATTAAATTAAAAGAGGTGGACAGGCTTAAATCAGAGTTCCTTGCCAATATGAGCCATGAACTCAGAACTCCATTAAATTCCATCATTGGGTTTTCAATGGTTATATTAAAAGGAATAGATGGGCCTATAACAGAACTGCAGAGGACAGACCTTGCAGCCATACATCAGAGCGGACAGCATCTTCTTGCAATTATAAATGATATACTTGACCTCTCAAAGATTGAATCAGGAAAGATGGAACTGGCAAAGGAGGTCATAGACATCGGCAGGATAGCGGAAGATGTGATAACCACAGGAAGTGCACTGATAAGGGGTAAACCTGTAAATCTTCTGATGGAGCTTGATGAAAGCCTCCCCTTGGTTTATGCAGATAAGACAAGGATAAGACAGGTAATGCTCAATATGATCAGCAATGCAATAAAGTTTACGGATAATGGAGAGATAAAATTGATGATTAAAAAGATAAGATACAGCAAAATGGGTTTTATAGAAGATAACAGAAGCAGCTATTGTCCGAAGAGGATGATACATGGAGATGGAGATTTTATACTGGTTTCTATTAAGGATTCGGGCATTGGCATAAAAAGGGACGATATGCCAAAGGTGTTTGAGGAGTTCCGCCAGATAGATTCATCATCAGTCAGGAAAGAGGGGGGGACTGGGCTGGGGATGGCAATAAGCAGAAAATTTATTGAGCTCCACGGAGGCGAGATATGGGTTGAGAGCAGGCTTGGCAACGGCTCAATATTTCATTTTATTGTTCCAGCAGGTGAGACAGTTGCAAGAGAAAAGGGAGGGAGGATTGAAAAGGCAATAACTCCGATTGATAAAAAGGAAATGGTTGTAATGGTTATTGATGATGAGGTAAATTCTATAATCCTTTTCAGCAAGATATTGGAAAGAGAGGGTTATAAAGTTATTGGCATTCACTCTCCTGTGAAGGCGGTTGAGCAGGTAATTGAGCTGATGCCTGATATTATTATACTTGATGTAATAATGCCTGGGATTGATGGATGGGATATAATCCAAAAATTAAAATCAAATCCACAGACAAAGGGGATTCCTGTTATATTCTGCAGTATAATGGCTGATAAGAAGAAGGGCTTCAGTCTCGGCGCATCAGAATATCTTGTAAAACCTGTGAGCGATGAAGACCTAATACGGGCATTGAATAGACTTAACGGCACTATAAAAAATATTCTGGTGATAGACGATAATCCAAGAGATGCAGAACTTGTGGGAAGATTTTTAATTAATCGTGGGTATAATGTAAAGCTTGCATACAGCGGGATGGAGGGTATAAACCAGATAAAGAAATATAATCCGGGGATGATAATAGTTGACCTTATGATGCCTGATATAGATGGATTTGCAGTTATAGAGGAGGTAAAGAGGGACCCTCTTACAAAGGATATGCCTATAATTGTAATATCGGCAAAGGATATTACAGTAGATGATAAAAAAAGGATGAATGGTCATATAGAGGGGTTTATAAGCAAAGGGTTTTTGAGTGAGGAGGAACTTATAGGGCAGGTGATGAATGCATTTGCAAAGGCGGCCAGTAAGATATGAAAGAGAATAATTTTAAAACTATTCTCTATATTGAAGATGACAGGGCAAGTCTGATATTAGTCAGGAGGATATTAGAGTCCCATGGATACAAGCTTATAGAGGCATCTAATGCAAAGGACGGCATAAGCAAAGCTGAATCTTATAAACCCGACCTTATACTAATGGATATTAACATACCAGGCATGAATGGATATGAGGTAACGACAAAATTAAAGGCTACCTATCATCTATCTTCAATTCCAATAGTTGCCCTTACATCTCTATCAGGTAATGGCGAGAAGGAGATGGCTATAATGGCAGGATGTGATGGCTTTATATATAAGCCTATTGATGTGGAAAAATTTCCGAATCTTATAGCTCAGTATCTATCAGGGAAGAAGGATGAAGTGGCACATCAGAAGAAATCTGATTATTTGAAGGAATACAGCAGAAGGCTTGTAGCAAGGCTTGAGGAAAAGATAGATGAAGTGTCAAAGGCAGAGAAAGAGTGGGAGGATACCTTTAATGCCATAGCCGATATGATATCTATCCATGATAAGAATGGGAGGGTTATAAAGGCGAATCTCTCTTTTTATAATAGAGTTGGCATATCTCCTGATAAGGTTGTGGGACAGATGTGTAATAAGATATTCTACAATCATGATGGAATGAATAATGACTTTCCATGTGACAGAACTATAAAAAGCTTAAAACCCGTATCAATTGAGATGCAAAACTCCCATCTTGATGGCGTGTTCCTTGTCAAAACATATCCGATTCTTGATGAAAAAATGGAATTCATCGGTTTTGTGCATGTGGCAATAGATATTACGGAAAAGAAACAGATGGAGGAGCAGGTTTTACAGATGGAAAAACTCTCCGAGGTTGGTGAGTTAGTTTCAAGTCTGGCTCATGAACTCAACAACCCTATAACGGGGATAATGGGTTATATTGAACACATGATGGATTTAGACAAAAGCGAAGAGATAGAAAAGGGATTAAAGGTTATACAAGGAGAGGCGGAGAGGTCTGCAAAAATAATCCGTTCACTCCTTGATTTTTCCCGCAAACATTCACATGAAAAGGTGGAGATTAATGTAAATAATATGATTGAAACAGTTCTCACGCTTAAAGGACACCAGATGAGGAATGACAGCATAAAAATTGTAAGAGAATTTGAAGAACCGGGTCCTATTGTAATTGGGGATTTTAATCAGATCCAGCAGGTGGTATTAAATATTATAAATAATTCCCATTACGCAATGTACCATCACAAGCAGAAGGGAACGCTTGTCATAAAGACATCTGAAAGTGATTCGTCAGTTCTATTAATTTTTGAGGATGACGGGATGGGGATTAGGAAGGAAGATATAAAGAGGATATTTGAGAAATTCTTTACAACTAAAGAGGTTGGAAAAGGGACAGGTCTTGGATTATCTATATGCAAGAAGATTATTGCAGAACATGGCGGGACTATTGAGGTGGAGAGTGAGGTAGGGAAGGGTAGCAGATTTATTGTAAAACTGCCAAAGGCATAAGCCACAGAAACACAGAGAAGGAAAAAATAATTTTTGCCACTGACTAACACAGACTTAAGAAAAAGAAAGAAGTTGAGATGTTAAGAGGATAAGAAGTTAAGTTTCTAAACCTCATAACTTCATAACTTCTTATCTTCTTTTTTTATTTTGTAAGTGTAAGTCTGTGGCTAATTTTTTTATTATGAAAAAGAAATTATTAAAAAGGCTTGAATCGGAGATACTTATTTTAGATGGTGCGACAGGGACAATGCTTCAGAAAAAGGGGATGAAGCCTGGCTCATGTCCTGAGGAGCTTAATCTGTCAAACCCTGCCATAATAAAAGAGGTGCACAGGGAATATATAGAGGCAGGTGTAGATATCATAACAAGCAATACATTCGGTGGGAACAGAATCAAGCTTTCAGAATATGGGATTGAGGGGAAATTGGCTGAGATAAATACTGCTGCTGTAAAGATTGCAAAAGAAGTTGTCGGTTCGGCAGGGTCAAGAGGGAAAAAATGTCTTGTTATGTCAACCATAGGTCCTACGGGGAAGTTTTTGAAGCCTATCGGGGACTTAAGTTTTGATGATGCATATGCCATTTTTAAAGAGCAGATTTCTGTCTGTGTCAAGGCGGGTGCGGATATAATTGGATTTGAAACATTCTCTGATATGAAAGAGATAAGGGCAGGATTAATAGCGGCACGGGATGTGTCTCCTGATATACCGATACTTGCAATGATGACATTTCAGAATGATATGAGGACAGTTGTTGGGACAGACCCCGAAACAGCCTCTATAGTTTTAAATGCATTAGGTGCTGACCTCGTCGGCGGAAATTGTAGTCTTGGTCCCGAAGGCCTTATTGAGATATTCAGGAGGATGAATAGTATCAGTCGTAAGCCTCTTGTATTTCAGCCGAATGCAGGGATGCCTGAACTGTGCAATGGAGTTACCTGTTATCCTGCATTGCCTGAAACCATGGCAGAGTATGCGGTGAAATTTGCAAAGGAGGGTGTGAATATAATAGGCGGATGCTGTGGCACAACACCTGAACATCTTAAGGCAATAGTTAAGGCGGTAAAGAGGATAAAACCAAGGAAGAGAAAGATGCCTTCTTATACTGCAGTATCAAGCAGAACAAAGAGTGTATTTTTTGGATATAGTAACCCACCTGTAAGGATTGGTGAGAGAATTAATCCCACAGGGAAAAAACTATTGTCTGCCGAATTGAAAGAGGGGAATGTATCTATTATCCGCGATGAGGCAAAGAGAGAGGCAGACGCAGGGGCGGATATACTTGATGTGAATGTGGGGGCACCAAGGGTTGATGAGATTAAGATGATGGAAAAAGCAGTCTTTACGATTCAAGATGCTGTTAATCTTCCATTGATGCTTGATTCAAATAATCCTTCTGTTCTGGAGGCAGGTCTTAAGGCTTCAGACGGCAAGGTAATAATAAACTCCGTTAATGGAGAGGAGAAAAGCTTAAAGACCATACTCCCTCTTGCTAAGAAGTATGGCGCTGCAGTCCTTGGGCTTACCCTTGATGAGAAAGGGATTCCAAAGACCGCCGAGGGGAGATTTAAAATTGCAGATAGAATCTTAAAAAGGGCTGTAAAGCTCGGCATTCCGAAGGAGGATGTATTGATAGACTGTCTCACGCTTACTGTCAGTGCCGAGCCGACACAGGCATTAGAGACACTGAAGGCATTAAAGATGATAAAAGGAAGACTTGGACTATCAACAATTCTTGGTGTGAGTAATGTTTCATTTGGACTGCCTTCCCGTCCAATAATTAATTCTACATTTCTGACAATGGCATTGGAGTCAGGGCTTGATGCATCAATTATAAACCCTATGGACAGCAGGATGATGGAGGCATTTGATGCCTCTCTTGTCCTGATTAACAGGGATTTGAGGGCAGAGAGATATATAAAAAGATATGCACAGAAGACAGAAGACAGAAGTCAGAAGACAGAAGTTGAAGAAAAACCAAAAACAATAACTGAAAGACTTAAAAGGGCAATCATTGAAGGAGATAAAGAAAGGATTGCTGTATTGGTGGACGAGGCGTTAAAGGAAGGAATGAAGCCAATGGATGTGAGCAGTATTGCACTCATACCAGGACTTGAAGAGGTTGGGAGGAGGTTTGAAAAGGGGATATATTTTCTCCCCCAGATTATACTCTCTGCAGAGACAATGCAGTCTGCCTTCGGGAGATTGAAGCTGGAATTTAAAAAGACTGAATTTGCCTCTCTTGGAAAAGTTGTTATGGCAACAGTGCAGGGGGATATACATGACATTGGAAAAAATATTGTCTGCACATTATTGCAGAATTATGGGTTTGATGTAATAGACCTCGGCAAGAATGTGCCGGCTAAGACAATTTTAGATGAAGCAGTCCAGAGAGATGCAGATATTGTAGGACTCTCGGCACTTATGACGACTACAATGGTTGAGATGGAGAGTGTAATAAGGCTTTTCAGGTCGGAAGGGGTTGAGTTGCCTATAATGGTAGGCGGTGCAGTCCTTACGCGGAAATATGCAGAGGAGATAGGGGCGGATGGATATGCAAAAGATGCAATGGAGGCTGTGGCAAAGGCAAAGGAGTTAATGAGTTTAAGAGTTGAGGAGTTAAAGAAGTGACAAAGATAAAAAGGTTATATGAAATTTATAGAAAAGATAAAAAACTCAGACAGGGTATTATTTACGCTGGAGATAGTTCCGCCTGAAAAGGGTTACAGCCTCAGAGAACTCTTTGATACTATAGAAAGTGTAAAGGAATTTAGTCCTGCAGTCATTGATGTTACCTACCACAGGGCTGATTGTATACAGGTTAGAGATAAAAATGGCTTAACCATAAAGACGATGAAGAGAAAGAGGCCCGGGACTGTAGGAATCTGCTCTGCAATAATTAATAAGTTCGGCATTGATCCCATCCCCCATATAATCTGCGGAGGTTTTACAAAGGAGGAGGTAGAGGATATATTGATTGACCTCCATTTTCTCGGTATAAATAATCTCTTGCTGCTTCAGGGGGATAAATTGGCAGACGAGCCTCACTTTATGTCAACGAAAGGGGGATATTCCTATGCGTATGAGCTCGTTGAAAGTGTCTCTAATATGAATAAGGGATTGTTTCTTGGCGATGAGACGATTATGGAAGAGAAGTTTGATTTCTGCATCGGGGTTGCAGGGTATCCTGAAAAGCATTATGCGGCAAAGAGCTTTGAAGAAGACCTGAAAAATTTAAAGAACAAGGTTGATAAGGGGGCAGACTATATAGTCACCCAGATGTTTTTTGATAATCAGAAATATTTCAATTTTGTAAGAGAGGCGAGGAGGCTCGGAATTTCTGTTCCGATAATCCCGGGCATTAAGCCTATAACAAGCAAGAAACAGCTCAAGATTGTGCCGCAGAAATTCTTTACAGATATTCCTGTGGAATTGTCAAGGGAGATTAATTCATCCGATGATAGTGAAAGAATAAAAGAGATTGGCATACAATGGTGTGTAGAGCAGTGCAAGGAGCTTATGAAAAATAAAGTTCCGGCACTTCACTTTTACACACTGGGAAAGGCTTATCCGACTGTTGATGTCTTAAGAAGAATCTTTTAAAAGAGAGTGTCAGTAATTAGTGTCAGTGTCAGTTAAAGAAATTGATTTTCTTCTCACACTCACACTGACACTTACACTGTTCCTTTATACAGGGCACACATTACAGGGTCGGGTGATGTTGAAGTATCAGCCCTGAACCTGCAGCCGCCCTGGCATTCCTTAATATATATACAGTCATGACATTGTAAATCTTTTAAAGGCATGTGGTAGTTTCTCTCCCAGCAGTTTTTTAAACCCTCTTCTATATTCCCGAGCGGCCTGTCTTCATAAAAGCCGCACTTACAAACTTTACCGTTTGGCATTATTGTGCATATATGCCTCCCGCATACATACCCTTCTGAGCCGCCGTGATAACTCCCTCCATAGGCAAATTTTAAATACTCCCCTCCCTTTTCAGGCGATACTATAAAATCCTTTGCAGATTTAAGATTTCCTGTCTGTAATGGCACATCTATACCCCATTCCCTTACATTATAACTATTAAACAGGTCAGACATCTTTTGAAAGTCATTTAGATTATATTGATGAACCATAGTTGCTATAGAGAGGTCTATCCCAGCCTCCTTTACATATTTTATAGCATTTATCGCCCTCTTGTAACTCCCCTTCCCCCTTAAGGTATCGTGCCCGTCTTCAAGACCGTCAAGGCTCACCTGAACTTCATTTACATTTAATTTTAGAGCCTCTTTTTTACCGAGAAACCATCCGCTTGTTAATAAAACTTTGCGGAAGTTATACTCAGGAAGGAAATTATTAAACTCCCAAAAATTGGAATAAAGCATTGGTTCGCCGCCTGATATTATAAGCCTTAAGCCCTGAACATCTTCAAACTCTTTTAAGATTTTCCTGACAGAATCAAGATTTAATTCTATGTTTTTAGGTTTCCCGAGATAACAGTGCCTGCATGAGAGGTTGCATCTTGCTGTGAGTTGAAGCTCAAGGTATCTGAGGGAAGGAATTGGAGATTTAAGATTGAAGATTGAAGATTGAAGATTTGGGATTATAGGTATTTCTGATATTTGGAGGAGATTTTCTTTAATGCATAAATCTATAAATTCCCTATCCTGACCTTTGATGGAAAAACTACTTGTACCGTCACAGCTTTTTATAAACTCTTCCGCCTTATCATCAATCTCATATAGTTCGTCATTTTTTATATCGTATATGTAAGGTTTTTCAAGCCTCTTGAGAGAGCAGTGTGGTGAAAGCCTTAAATATCTATTCATATGAATTTGCCACAGAGGCACGGAGCCACAGAGAGAAGATAAATAAATGGGACACAGATTTACACAGATCAAACACAGATAAAAATTATTTTCTTTTTAAATCCTAAAAAATCTGTGTTCATCTGTGTCCAAAATTAATCTTTTAATTTTTTTTCTCTGTGACTCTGTGTCTGGTTTGTTAGGTTTTTTGTTCCTCCATTATTCTGTGGAGCAAAATAAATCCACCGCATGGTGTCGCCTCGCCATGATATTTTTCATCCCTGTAATCACAGCCATCTACCAAGAAATCACACTTTTTACAGAGGATATTCATCAGGACAGAATCATATTTAAAAGTTTCAGGTAAGCTGTATTTATTAGTATTATCTATTGAAGGTGGACTGAATGACCTTTCAAAAAATCTGAATCCTTCACAGGCGAGCTCTTCATTCTTTGATTCTTTATAAAACTTACAGTATCCCTTACAGACTAAATCTATGAGGTGCTTTTTGTTATCCATAAAATAAGTTATGGAGTTAGAGAGTTGAGGAGTTTAAGAGTTTTTAACTCCCTAACTCCACAACTCCTTAACCTGTCTCTTTAGCATGAACCTTTGCATTTGCAAAGACCCTTTGATACCTTTGCCACCTTTTTTATCTTCATCTTGCTTCACCTCCTTTCATCTTTCCCCAAAATCCTAAGTTGGCTTTTGGGTCTCTCTTATCTTTTTAACTACATCAACAGTTATGTTAGCAATATTGTTAGTTTTGGCGTAATCCTCAACATTTTTTACCACTGTCTTTCTGATAAAGAATGGGATTTTTGCAATAATACCCTTTGCATCCCCGCTCCATGACAGGCTAAATTCAGGCATAACACCCTCAGCCTCAGTATGTGCTGATTCCACATCTGCGAGGCTGAAGCCACGCTCTACATTTTTGTCAGAAGGGTTGTAAGAGCAAAATGGTTCTTCATCCAAATAGTCGCCTGTGGCGCTATATGCCCTTGCCCTGCACCCCAGGCATATATGTTTAAACTCGCAAATACCGCATTTCCCTTTAAGCAGGTCAGGATTTCTCAGAT